>Ga0156186_1153_pt1 | contig 38966 bp, 36 predicted proteins | sample RifCSPlowO2_12_FD_107839 | JGI IMG/M metagenome (GOLD analysis project Ga0156186, IMG submission 107839) | Candidatus Handelsmanbacteria bacterium RIFCSPLOWO2_12_FULL_64_10
CTACATGACGATGCGATATACCGAGTACTCGTCGTTGAAGTAGACTTTGGGGAGTTCGCGCAGGTCTCCGAGGTGTTGACCTGTGCGGACGACGACGTATCGTGCGCCGAACGCCCGGGCCAGCGCGCGGGCGCGTTCGGGGTTGAGGTCGAGATAACCCCGGAGCGCCTCCTGCTTAGAGGCGGGGTTCGCTGCGCCGCTCACCGCCGCGACGCGACGGTACCACGCCTCGGCATCCCTGAGGCGGTAGGGGAACCCCTTCCAGTCCACGACGATGCCCCGTCCCGCGTTGAGCCGGAATCGCTCCAGGTCGAGCGGCACCACGAAGAGGGCGTCTTCGGGCGTGGCCGCACGGACCCACCGGTAGAGGTCGGACTCGGCCTTAGACGGCATCAGGACCGCAAGGGCTTTGGGCGGGGTGAGGCTGTAGGCCCATCGACAAGGGCCGCCTTCGGCCCTGTAGGGGACAAAAAACGCCGTTGAGAGCGGCAGGCAGAAGGCGACCAGCCCGGACAGGAAGAGGAGTGTCCCGCCGAACAGGGGCCGGCGCGCATTCAGGCCGAGGCGTCCGCCTCGCGCCCCGATCAGACAGAGGCCGATCAGGACGGTCAGCGCCACCCCGACGACCCGGTTCGTCTGGAAGGCCACGAACAGCCCCAGGCCCAGCAGGACGCGCTGCCTGAGCCTGCGCTCAGGGGGGGATGGGTCCTGATCGGGGTCCACCTCCTGCGCCAGTGCGCCCGCGAAGAACAGCAGCGCCAAATAGGAGAGCAGCGCCACGAAGTGGAACGGCTCCAGCAGGGCGACCTGAGGGACGAAGAGGATCACCGTACAGAAGAACACGAAGATGAAAAGCCCCGACAGAGAGGCGGCGGCTGCGAGCACGATGGGCGACCGGGGCGTTTTGGGCCAGCGCACGAGCAGGCCGATGATCCCCAGGGTCGCGTGCTGGGCGAAGAGCGCAAAACCCGCCATCCCCCACGTCCTGGGCAGATAGTGATGGGGGGCGCGGAGTCGCAGCAGGGCGTCGAGGCGTCCGACGGCGCTCTCTCCGAGGTCGAAGCGGGCCAGGACCGTCCAGGCGACCGGGAGTGTCAACGCCAGGAAGGGGACGAGAAAGGCGACCCTCTCCCGCGTTGAGAATCTGCGGGGGAGCGCGATCCAGACCCCTCCGAGAAACAGGGGGGTGAGGAACAGAAAGGTCCCGTGCAACAGGCCGCTCAGGCCGAACAGCGCCCCGGACAGGGCGCAGCGCGAGGGGGCGGTGCGGGAGAGCGCGGCGACGCCGGCCAGGAACAGGGCGGAGGCCGCGCCGGCGGGGAGGAGCCAGGGGACGAAGAAGGGGTGCGACAGGAGCTTTGTCGTGCCTATGGCCAGATGGAGCAGGATCAGGGAGAGCAGGAACGGGAGGAAGGGGCGGTCGTAGAGGGCGCGCAGGGTGACGTAGGCGCTGAGGGCGACCAGCGCCTTGAGCAGCAGGTAGAGGGCGGCGCTGGTCCAGGGGAGCGGCCCTGTCGCCCGGAGCAGATAGACCAGATAGGTGAAGGCCGCGTGGTGCTGGACGGTCTCCGAGGCGAACCAGTCCTTTGCGAGGAACGAGGGGTCGGCCATCCGGAGCCCCGACAAGAGATAGACGTTCTGATCCGAGACGCCGTAATGCGCGCCGAGCGAGAGCGCGAACAGGAGGCAGAGGACCCCCACCGTGAGGCGCTCCGCATCGAACCGGGATCGGACCCACTGAAGGCGTTTCATAGGGCGCAAATCTATGCGCTCTCCTTTCCTGGCGCAAGCTATTTTTGACCCAAGAAGGCGCCCCCTCCGGGGGCATCGAGATTCAACTTTTTTCAGGATCGGCGCCTATGTTGACGAGCAAGATGACGCCTATGCGGAAATTCAGGGCAGTCCTCAAATATATCAAGGTCCGCCTCCAGCGCCGGCCCGTGCTGGTGAACTTAGAGGTGACCAAGTTCTGCAACGCGGGGTGCGATTTTTGCGACTACTGGCAGACGAAGAAGTCACCCAAGTTAGACGACTATGTGGAGGTCGTCCAGAAGATCAACCCGATGATGGTGTCGCTGACGGGCGGGGAGCCGCTGCTGCGGAAGGACCTGCCGAACGTCATCCGCAACCTGCGGGACCATTTCGGGTTCCTCTACATCGGGATGGTGACGCACGGGCAACTGTTGACCCTGGAGAAGGCGAAGGCGCTGTGGGACGCCGGGCTGGACCAGCTTTCGATCTCGATGAACTACCTCGGCCCGAGGCACGACGAGGAGCGGGGGTTGCCGGGGCTGTTCGACCACCTGTCGAAGCTGATCCCGAGGCTGAGGGAGGTGGGGGTGGACAACGTGGTGCTGAACACCGTGATCAAGGACGACAACCTGGATCACATCCCGAGCCTCATCCGGCAGGCGCACGCGTGGGGCGTTCGCGTGTCGTTCAGCTCCTACACGTCGCTCAAGAACGGGAACGAGACGCACATGGTCCGGGCGGAGCGGATGGAGAAGCTGCGGGCGACGATCGAGGAGATCCGGGCGCTGAAGCGGCGCTACCGGAACGTGGTGTCCTCCCATTATTACCTGAGCGTTGTGCCGAAGTACTTTGAACAGGGCTACATGGAGGGGTGCAAGGCGGGGAAGAGCTTCATCCAGGTGACGCCGGACGGCTACCTGAAGGTGTGCCCGGAGATGCCGGTGATCGGCCACTCCTCCGGGTACAGGCGGCAGAAGGAGGACGTGGCCTGCACGAAGTGCTGGTACAGCTGCCGGGGGGAGTCGCAGGCCCCGATGACGGCGCAGCGGCTGTGGGAGCTGGTGACAGGGTAACGCGAAGGGCGCGAAAAAGGCGAAAAGCGCGAAGAGGGGCGCACGGCAGGGCCGTGCGCCCCTTCTCTTTATATGCTCAGCCCGCGCCCTTTGCGCAGGAAGGTGGGGTATTCGAGGTCGTTGGGAGAGAGCTTGTCGAGATCGACCCCATCCCCCGGCCTGTCCTCCGCCGGCTCTGACGGGGCGTCGTTGGCGGCGCTCTGCGGGCGCATGAAGGTGGGGATGTCCATTTTATCCATCCTGGAGAGGCGGCCGTTCGCGGGGAGGGTGGCCCTGGCCTTCTCGGCGACGCCGGAGACCGTCTCCTCCCGCTTGCTGCTGAAGCCGGTGGCGATGACCGTGACGCGCATCTCGTCCTCGAGGTTGTCGTCGAGGACGGTGCCCCAGATGATCTCGGCGTCGCTGCCCACGGCCTCGGTGATGACGGAGACGGCGTCGTTGACCTCAAACAGGGTGAGGTCGCTTCCGGCGGAGATGTTGACCAGGACGCCCTTGGCCCCGAGGATGGACATGTCGTCGAGGAGGGGGCTGCGGATGGCGTTCTGCGCGGCCTGGAGGGCGCGGTTTTCGCCCCGCGCCAGGCCGGTTCCCATCAGGGCGTCGCCGCCGGTGGACATGACGGTCTTGACGTCGTTGAAGTCGAGGTTGATCAGGCCGGGCGTGGTGATCAGGTCGGAGATGCCCCGCGTGGCCTGGAGCAGGACGTCGTCGGCCAGCCGGAACGCCTCGGTGAGGGGCAGGTCCTTCGGGGCAATGGTCAGGAGGCGCTGGTTGGGGATGATGATGAGGGTATCGACGCTCTCCTTGAGCTCTGCGATGCCCTGTTCGGCGTTGCGCGTCCGGGGTTTCCCCTCGAACTTGAACGGCGTGGTGACGATGCCGACGGTGAGCGCGCCCAGCTCTTTGGCGATCTGCGCCACGACGGGCGCCGCCCCGGTGCCGGTGCCGCCCCCCATCCCGGCGGTGACGAAGACCATGTCGCTCCCGGAGATCACCTCTGCGACCGGCTCCCGGTCCTCCTCGATGGCCTTGCGCCCGATCTCCGGCTTGGCCCCAGCGCCAAGCCCTTTGGTGACGCTGTTGCCGATGTGGATGCGGTGGGTGGCCTTGGAGAGCTCCAGGACCTGGGCGTCCGTGTTGATGGCCACGAACTCCACGCCTTCCAGCCCGGCGTCGATCATGCGATTGACCGCGTTGCCGCCCGCGCCGCCCACGCCGATGACCCGCATCTTGGCCTGTTTCTCCGTCTCCATGATGGAAAAAGTCACCACGGTACACCTCCGTATTCGTTTTCTTTAGAATATCCCCGTCACCAGATTCTTGAGCCAGCCCATCAGCCCGCCGGGGGTCTCCGGGATTTTGACTTGTTCGTTGCGGCTGCGGACGCGGTGCCCGTAGAGGACCAGGCCCACGCCTGTGGCGTAGCCGGGGGCGCTGATGGAGTCGATCAGCCCGCCGACCCCCTGGGGGAGGCCCGCGTTGACCGGCATGTCGAACACCTGCTCGGCGAGCTTGGAGGCGCCGTTCAGGAGCGCCCCTCCGCCGGTCAGGACGATGCCCGCCGCAAGGAGGTCTGCGTAGTCCGTCCTCCGGATCTCCTTGAACACGAGCGAGAAGATCTCCTCCATGCGAGGCTCGATGATGGCTGAGAGCTCCCGGCGGGGGATCTGGTAGGAGGCCCGTCCGTTCACGCCCGGGACGGTGATCGTCTCCTCCGCCGCCACCTCCGACTGGAGGGCGCAGCCATAATCCTGCTTGATGCGCTCGGCCTGCTGCCAGGGCGTCCGGAGGCCGATGGCCACGTCGTTGGTGACGTTCTGTCCGCCCAGCCCGATCACGGCGGTGTGGCGCACGCTCCCCTCGTAGAAGACGGACAGGTTGGTCGCGCCGCCGCCGATGTCCACGAGCGCGACGCCCATCTCCTGCTCGTCGGGGGAGAGGACGGCGTGGCTGGCCGCGATGGGCTCCAGGACCGGCTCCGCCACCTCGAGGCCGGCGCGGGAGACGCTCTTGATGAGGTTCTGCACGGAGGTGACGGCCCCGGTCACGATGTGGACCTCCGCCTCGAGGCGCACGCCGGACATCCCGATCGGCTCCTTGATGCCGGCCTGCTCGTCGACGATGAACTCCTGAGGCAGGACGTGGATGACCTGGCGGTCGGGGGGGATGGAGACGGCCCGCGCAGCGTCGATGACGCGCGTCTGGTCGGTGGCCGTGATCTCGTGGTCGGGCCCGGATACGGCGATGACCCCCCGGCTGTTGATACTGCGGATGTGTTCGCCGCCGATCCCGACATAGACCGATTCGATCTTGACGCCAGCCATCAACTCGGCCTCAGCGACGGCCTTCTGGATGGACTGCACCGTCTTCTCGACGTTGACGACCACGCCTCTTCGGAGGCCTTCCGAGGGGCTGGTGCCCACCCCCACCACCCGGAGGTCGCCCGATTCGTCGACTTCTGCGACAATGGCGCACACCTTGGTCGTGCCGATGTCGAGGCCCACAATCATGTCCTCTTTTGCCATAAGTCCCTCCGTAATGCAGAAGGCAGAAGGCAGAAGGCGGCAGAGGGCCTTTACTGCTTGCTGCTTACTGCTTACTGCCTTCTGCTCACTGCTCACTCATCAGAGGTTTCTTCTTTTTAAGATTTTCTTTCGCTTTTTCATCCTCCGGCCTGGGCTTGGGCGGCCCGACGACCACCTGTCCGCTGAACCGCAGGTCGACGTAGCTCGGCAGGGTCGGCCATTTGGCGGCGGCCTCCAGCGCCCGGAGCTTCTCCGCCTGAGCGGGCACGTCCTCCGCCTTCATCCAGACCTCGAGGCCGTCTCCCACCAGGTTGAGGATGAGCCGGTCGGGGCCGGGCCGCACCTCGGAGGTCTGATTCCAGAGGTCGGGCGCAAACCTCCGGGCGTCCTTCAGGAGCGCCAGGCAACGGCTGAGTCCCTCCTCTGAGACGGGGCGCCCGAGGGTATAGACCTTCAGGGTCACTCCTGTGATGACGGGGAGGTCCACGAAGGTCGGATGGAACGGGATCAGGACGCCCTCCTCGTCGATGCCGCAGAGGGTCTCCAGGTTGATCAGGGCGAGCGGCGTCCGCTCGACAACGGCGATGAGGACACCGTCGGGGGGGGTGCGGACGATGCGCGCGCCCCTGACTATGGGGTGGGCCTCGATGCGGGCGGCCGCATCCTTCAGGTCCACCTCGTAAAGGTTGGCGCCGGGCGCGATGCCGGAGAGGGCCATGATCTCCTCGGTCTCCAGCAGGCGCAGGCCCTCGACCGAGATGCGGGACACCCTGAAGAGGGGCGACCCGGTGATGGAGGGGCCTGCGCCGAGGGCGAGGAGCGCGGCTAAGACAATGGATAGATTTTTTTTACAGGGTTTCACCGATGATCCTGATTTCCGTCTCCAGCTCGACTCCCGCGTGCTGGCGGACGCGCTGGCGGACGCGCTCGATGAGGGTCAGGACGTCCGCGGCCGTGGCCCCGCCCCGGTTGACCACGAAGTTGGCGTGGAGGTCTGAGACGACCGCGCCGCCCACGCCGAGCCCCTTGCAGCCCGCCCGGTCGATCAGGAGGCCGGCGGACGCCCCCGCCGGGTTCTTGAAGATGCACCCCGCGTTGCGCTCGTAGAGCGGCTGCGTGGCCTTGCGCCGGCTCAGGATCTCATCCATGCGGGCCTCGATCTCCCCGGGAACTCCTCCGGCGAGGGCGAAGGCGCCGCGCAGGAGGAGGAGGCCCGGCGGCAGGTCGCAGCGGCGGTAGCTGTGTGGGAGGTCCTCCTTTTTCAGAAGGAGGGTCTGCCCCGTCCTCGTCTCGATGGCCTCGACGGACAGGAGGCGGTCGAAGGTCTCGCCGCCGAAGGCCCCGGCGTTGCCGCGCAGGGCGCCGCCCAGGGTGCCGGGGACGCTGCACGCCCACTCCAGGCCGGTCAGGCCCGCGCGCTGGCACTGGCGAGAGAAGACGGAGAGGCTGGCCCCGGCCTCGGCAGACCCGATTTCACCCTGAAAGGAGATGGCGCGCAGGCCCTTCGTCAGGCACAGGACCGCGCCGCGCCATCCGGCGTCGGAGACGAGCATGTTCGTCCCGTCGCCCAGGGGGAGGATCGGGACATCCCGGCTGGCCAGGAGCTGACAGGTGGCCCTGAGATCGTCGAGTCCGCCCGGAAGGACAAAGGCGTCCGCCGGGCCGCCGACGCCGAAGCTGGTGTGCCGCGTCATCGGCTCGTCAAAGCGGGCCTCGCCCCGGCATGTAGCGCGAAGTTCCTGTTTAAATCGGTCGTCCATCGGTCGAATGTCGAATGTCGAATGTCGAATGTCGAATGTCGAATGTCGAATGTCGAATGTCGAATGTCGAATGTCGAATGTCGAATGTCGAATGTCGAATGTCGAATGTCGAATGTCGAACACTCAATTCGTACTTCGTCATTCGCACTTCGTCATTACAAGCGTTTCAACAACTCTTCCCCCGCAGATCGGATGTCCCCGGCCCCCATGACGATCACCAGGTCGCCTGGCCGGACCCGACCTGCCAGGGCCTCCGCAACAACGCCACGGTCCGGGACGTAGGCCACATCCTTTGCCCCGGCCCTCCGGGCGGCCTCCGCGATCAGGGCCCCGGTGACCCCCTCGATGGGGGCCTCCCGCGCGGCGTAGACATCGGTCACCACGATCAGGTCTGCGGCGGCCAGGGCCGACCCGAAGCCCGGCGCAAAGTCCCGCGTCCGGGAGTAGAGATGGGGCTGGAACACGACGACGACCCGTCTCCGTCTGAGGGTTCGCGCGGCCGCGAGCGTGGCGGCCACCTTGGTCGGGTGATGCGCGTAGTCGTCCACGATCAGGACGCCGTTCTTCTCTCCGAGGGCCTCGAACCTGCGTCCCACGCCGCCGAAGCCCTCGATGGCCTCCCGGATGGGGGCGGCCTCGACGCCGAGTTCGAGGGCCACGGCCGAGGCGGTCAGGGCATTCTGGACGTTGTGCAGGCCCGGAAGACGGAGCCGGACCTGGCCGACCGCCGCGCCCTTTCGCGTCAGGGTAAATGCCGATCCGCCGGCCTTCAGGCTCACGCCGGTCGCCGACACGTCGGCGTCGGGGGCGAAGCCGCAGGTGACGACGCGCGACGCGATGCGGGGCCGGAGGGGCCTGACGTTCGGGCCGTCGAGGCAGAGGACGACGAAACCGCCCTCCGCGACGTGGCTGACGAACTGGAGGAAGGCCTCGCGGATGTCGCTCAGGTCCCTGTAGCAGTCGAGATGCTCCTCCTCCACGGCCGTGACGACGGCGACGTGAGGATGAAGCCACAGAAACGACCGGTCGAACTCGTCGGCCTCGGCCACGAAGTGCGGGCCGGCGCCGGTGCGGGCGTTGCCCCCGATCTCCGGGACGTGTCCGCCGACCATCACGGTGGGGTCGAGCCCGGCCCGGACCAGGATCAGGGCGGTCAGGGCGGTGGTGGTCGTCTTGCCGTGCGTGCCGGCGACGGCGATGCCCTTCTTCCCCTCCATCATCCGCCCCAGGGCCTCGGCCCGGCCGATGACCGGGATGCCCAGCCGACGGGCCTCGACGACCTCGGCGTTGTCGGGCCGGAGGGCGGCGGTGGCGATGACCAGGTCCGCGCCCCGGACGGCCTCGGCGCTGTGGCCTGCCTGGGCCGGGATACCCTCGACGCTCAGGTCTCGGAGGGTGTCGGACATCTCCCGGTCGGAGCCCGATACGATGCATCCTCGCGTGGCGAGGAGTCGGGCCATGGCGCTCATGGCCACGCCGCCGATGCCGACGAAGTGGACGCGGCGTCCGGGGGAGAAGAGGTTCATTCACTTTTCATCGTTCAACTATACACGTTCTTTCAGCAACCCCGCGCGCTCGATGGCGTCCACGATGCGGGCCGCGGCGTCAGGGACGCTGAAGGCGCGCATCCGGTCGGACATGGCGCGCCGCCCGGCGGGGTCGTTCAACAGGTCCAGCGCGGTCTGAGCGAGGCGTTGCCCGTCCAGGTCACGCTGCGGGATCATCCGCGCGGCCCCGGCCCTGACGAGGACCTGCGCGTTCTTCGTCTGGTGGTCTTCTGCGGCCGTCGGGAGCGGGACGAACACCGCCGGGAGGCCGGCGCGGGCCAACTCAGCGATGGTCGTGGCGCCGGCCCGACAGGCGGCCAGGTCCGCCGCTCCGAGGGCGGCGGCCATGTCGTCGATGAACGCCAGGACGGTCACGAAGTCTCCAAAGGTCCGGGTCAGCTTGGAGACTGACTCGAAGTCGAGATGCCCGGTCTGCCAGAGCACCTGGAGCCTCCGGCCCTCCAGGAGCGCCGGGAGGGCCTGGCCGACGGCTGTGTTGATGGCGTGAGAACCCTGGCTTCCACCGAACACCAGGAGCGTCGAGAGGTCGGGCCGGAGACCCATACGCAGGCGGGCCTCCGACTGGCCGATGGACCCGATCTCGACCCGCGTGGGGTTGCCGCTGACCTCTCCCCTCCCTCCGAGGTAGCGCCGCGAGGCCGAAAAGGTCACGTGGACCTGGGCGGCGATGCGGGAGAGGAGCCGGGTCGTGAGGCCCGGAAAGCTGTTCTGCTCCTGGACGACGACGGGCACGGACAGCAGGTATGCTGCGATGCCCGCCGGACCGCTGACGTAACCGCCGGTGCAGACGACGACGGCGGGACGGAAACGGCGAACCGTCCGGAAGGTCCGGATCAGGCCCGCCGCGAGGATGAACGGAAATTTCAGGAGGTCGATGCTGAGCGCCCGCCGGAGGCCGATGACGGGCACGACCTCTATGGGATAGCCCGCCCGCGGGACGGCCCGCATCTCCACGCCCCGGCGCGTCCCGATGAACCGGATCTCCGCGCCGGCCCGACGCCTGCGGATCTCGTCGGCGATGGCGATGGCCGGGAAGGCGTGCCCCCCTGTCCCCCCTCCGGCCATCAGGACGCGGGTGCCCATCGCCTTATGTTCCCCGGCCCGGACGCGGGGGCCAGTCGAGCGCTCCGGTCATCGGCGCGAGCGGCGTCTGAGGTGCCACGCCCTGCCGCGCCACGTTCAGGAGGATGCCGACGCCGATGAGGGTCAGCATGAGCGAAGATCCGCCGTAGCTGATGAACGGGAGCGGCAGGCCGGTGGTCGGGAGAACGGCTGTGACGACGCCGACGTTGAGCAGGGCGTAGACCAGGACCAGGGAGGTGACGCCGACGCTGAGCAGGAAGCCGTGCAGGTCCGGGGCGCGCCGGGCGATCCTGAACCCGGTCAGACCAAACAGGAGAAACAGGACCACCACGGTGACGGTCCCCAGGAGCCCCCACTCCTCTCCAAGAATGGAGAAGACGAAATCGGTGTGGGGGTCGGGCAGGAAGAGAAACTTCTGGTGGCTCTGCCCCAGCCCGACGCCGGTGAGACCGCCGGAGGCCAGGCCCACCAGGGACTGCGTGATCTGATACCCCTTCCCCTGGATGTGCTCGCCCCGGCTGAGAAACGCCTCGATTCGGTCCTTACGGTAGCCGACCCAGAAGATCAGGACGTAGAGAAGCGGCAGGGCGGCGAGCGCCGACCCGAACATGTAACGCAGCCTGACGCCGGCCACGACCATCATCAGGGCGGCCACGGCGCCCAGCCCCACGGCCATGCCGAGGTCGGGCTGCAGGACGATCAGGCCCGCGACGGCGGCGACGACGGCGGCGTGGTGGCCGAACTCCCTGATCTCGTGGAGGTGGGCCTGTCTCCGGGCGAGGGACTCCGCCAGGTAGATCACCAGGATGAGCTTGACCAGCTCGGAGGGCTGGAAGGAGACAGAGGCGACCTGAATCCAGCGGTGCGCGCCCCGGATGCCCGCGTTCCCGGACAGCAGTTTCTGGAGGGCGACGGCGAGGAGGAGGCCCACGCCGAGGATGAGCAGGGGCTTGGCCAGGAGCGCCCAGACCTGGTAATTGACCCGCATGACCAGGGTCATCAGGAGCAGCGCGAGGCCGGCGCGCAGGAGCCAGCGGTTGAGGAAGAAGCTGCTGCTCTCAAAGCGCATCTCGCCCAGGACGGAGCTGGCGCTGTAGATCATGACCGTCCCGGTGGCCACGAGGGCCAGCGCGATCAGGAGGAGGGAGATGTCGAGTCGGGTGGTGGACATAGGAAAAAGAAAAGGCGAATCGGAGAAACGGAGAAACGGAGAAACGGGGTGAATTTTATCTCCGTTTCCCCGCATCTCCGTTTCTCCGTTTCCCGTTTTTACAATTTGAGTCCCGCGATGACCTCCTCCATCCGCATCCCCCGAGATCCCTTGACCAGCAGGGCGTCACCGGGGCGGAGGGTTTCGTTCAGCGCCCGGATGAGGTCGGCCCGGTCCGGGAAGTGGCGGGCGCGGTCGCCCAGCGCTGCGGCCCCTTTCACGATTTCGGCGGCGAGGGGGCCGGTGACGAAGAGGAGGTCGATGCCCTTCGTCGCGAAGGCCCCGACCTCCCGATGCAGTTCGGGGGCGTCGTCCCCCAGTTCCAGCATGTCGCCGAGGCAGGCGATGCGCCTGCCCCCCTGCTCGACGGCCATGACGCTGAGCGTCTCGAGGGCGGCCTTCGTGGAGGCGGGGTTGGCGTTGTAGGCGTCGTTGAGGATGCGAACCCCGCCGCGCGTCTCGACGGCGCTGCGCATCGCAGCGGGCTGAAAGCCCCCCAGCGCGAGGGTCGCATCCTCTATCGGGACGCCGAGCGCGTGTCCCACGGCCGCCGCCGCCAGGGCGTTGTAGACATTGTGGCGGCCGGGGACGCGCAGCGCAATTTTACGGCCCTGTAGAGAGAAATGACCGCAGCCAGCCTGGTCAAAGACAAGTCCCTCCCCACGGAACTGACTTATCTTCTCGATGCCAAAGCCAAGGAGTCTCCCCTTGATTTTGTTTTGCCCCTTGGCCAGCCACAGGTCATCGAGATTTAAGATAGCCGTCGAAGACTCGTCTAGATACTCCAGGATTTCCCCTTTGGCTTTGGCCACCCCCTCTACAGAGCCTAAAAACTCGAGATGAGATGGGCCGATGTTGGTGATCAGGCCGACGTTCGGGTCGGCCACCTCGCAGAGGCGCTTGAGTCCGCCGAACTCGCTGATGCCGAACTCGAGGACGGCGACCTCGTGTTGCGCCGAGAGCCGGAACACCATGAGCGGGAGGCCCTGCCGGTTGTTCAGGTTCCTCTCGGTCTTCAGGACGCGGTAGCGGGTCGCGAGCACCGCCGCCGCCATCTCCTTTGTCGTGGTCTTGCCGTTGCTGCCCGTGATGCCGACGACCGGGATCCGGAACTTTCTCCGGTAGGCGCGGGCGATGTCGGACATCGCCTGCTCCGGGTCGTCCACCAGGATGAGCGTCCCGGCGGGCCGATCCTGCTCCGGCAGCGAGGCGAACCAGCGGCCGGAGACGACGGCGGCTGCGGCCCCCTTCGAGACGGCCGAGGCGACGGATTCGTGGCCGTCGGTCCGGGTCCCCTTCAGGGCGAAGAAGAACTCTCCGGGTTTGAGCGTCCGGGTGTCGATGGAGGCGCCGACGGGCTCAAATCCGGGCGGATGTCTTCCTGAGACGATCTGCCCGCGAGCGGCGTCGGCGATCTCTCCGAGGGTAAAGCGTTCCATAAAGCCGGGTACCGTGGACCGGGTACCGTGGACCGGCCCCCCCTCTTATCCACCCGTGAACGGGGGGAAGATGACTCCCTCCCCGTCCACGGGGAGGGGCCGGGGTGGGGGACGGATCACGGATCACGGATCACGTTTCACTGTTTTTCTATCGCCTCGCGGGCCACCTCGCGGTCGTCGAAGTGGGTCTTGGTCGTCCCGATGATCTGGTAGTCTTCGTCCCCCTTGCCCGCGATCAGGACCACGTCGCCAGGACGGGCGACCGAGACGGCCCGGTGGATGGCCTGTCGCCTGTCGGCGAGCACCTCGTGAGCCCCTCCGGGGATGCCCGCGACGATCTCGGCAATGATGGCGTCCGGGTCCTCGGTGCGGGGGTTGTCGGAGGTCACGATCGCGAGGTCCGACAGGTCGGTCGCGATCTTTCCCATGATGGGGCGCTTGCCCCGGTCGCGGTCCCCGCCGCAGCCGAAGACGCAGGTCAGCCGGCCTGTCGTAAGCCCCCGCGCGGCCCGGAGGACCTTCTCGAGGGCGTCGGGCTTGTGGGCGTAGTCGACCAGGATGGCGAAGGGCTGGCCGGCGTCCACGCTCTCGAACCGGCCGGGGACCTGGACGCTCAGGAGGCCCCGCCGGATGGCGTCGGGGTCGAGGCCGAGCGCCACGCCGGAGGCGACGGCGGCGAGCAGGTTGGAGACGTTGAACAGTCCCCTGAGGTTCGACTGAAGGTCGATCCTCCCGACCGGGGTCGCCACCTCCATCCGCGTCCCCTGCCAGTCGGTGGCGTAGCGTTCGGGCCGCACGTGGGCGGCCGGGACCAGGCCGTAGGTGAGGACAGGGACGAGGGTGCGTCGGGCAAGTTCGGCGGAGGCGGGGTCGTCGGCGTTGAGGACGGCCCGCGCGCCGGATTCGGGTCTCAGGTTTTCAAAGAGCAGGGACTTGGCCTCAAAGTAGGCCCGTTCGGTTTCGTGAAAGTCCAGATGGTCGCGCGTCAGGTTCGTGAAGACGGCCAGTCTGAAGTCGATGCCGTAGACCCGGTCGAGGACCAGGGCGTGGGAGGTGACCTCCATGACGACGGCCCGGTCGCTCTTTTCGACCATCCCCCGGAGGAGTTGCTGGACTTCGTGGGCCAGGGGGGTCGTGTTCTGCGCGGTTAAGACCTCGCCTCCGACGGTATGATGGCCGGACCCGATGCGGCCGGCCCGGATCCCGGCTGCCTCGAGGATGGACCTGATCAGAAAGGTCGTCGTGGTCTTGCCGCTCGTGCCGGTGACGCCGATGGTCGTGAGGCTGCGCCAGGGCTCTCCGTAGAACCGGTTGGCGAGGAGGGCCAGGGCCCGCTTTGCATCCCGCACCCGGATTTTGACCGCCGGGGCCGTGGGCAGGTCATCCTCCAGAACGACCCCTGCGGCCCCTTTGGCGACGGCGTCCGGGATGTAGCGATGGCCGTCGGTCTGTGTCCCCTTGAGGGCGAAGAAGATCTCTCCTCGCCCGATCGTCCGGGAGTCGTTGCTGATGCCCCGGACCTCGACCCCCCGGTCTCCCTCCACCACAGCATCGGGCAGGACCGACAGCAGGTCGTTGAGTTTCATCACAGGTAGGTGATGGGTAGTAGGTGGGCAGGTGGTAAGGTGGTAGGTGGGGTGGCCCTGTATGCTACCTACCCCCTGCCTCCTGCCGCTTTAAGGTGTCCGAGGCCAGGCGTCAGGTCGGAAGGAGAGTCAGAACGACCTGAGCCTGGCGCCTGGCGCCGGACACCTCGCAGTTTAATATGCTAAATATACTCAATTTTTCGTCTGCCAGGACGCCAGAGATGCCAACGTCTGGGGCGAACGCAGGTTCCCGATCTCCTGCCCCGGCGTCCGGGCGGCGGTCAGGCGTTCCGAGGCCGGGGGTTCAGGTTTGCAGACCAGGGCGCAGGCCGATCCGCGCCTGACGAGGGATCCGGGGGCCGGGGCCTGGGCGGCCACGAAGCCGTTCCCGGAGATGGAGGGCCGGAGGCCCTCGGCGCTCAGGCGGTTGATGGCCTGGCGGAGGGGGAGGCCGGTCAGGTCGGGCACGGCGATGCCGGCAACGAATTGTCTATCCGTTGCGTCACTCCGGGCGGCCATCAGGGGCTGACATTTCGCCGTCAGGCGGACGCCCGGTCCGAGCGGCTGGCCGGGCGGGGTCGACTGTTCGACGACGACCCCCTCTCCTTCGAACGCGGCGGCCATCTGGTATCTCCTCAGGACGCCCTCGGCGGAGGCGCGGGAGAGGCCGAGGAGGTTGGGCATCGTCGGGAGGCCGACGTAGACGGCCCCGGTGTCCGGGGGGGTTGCGGCGGGCGAGAGGCGCGCCGGGCAGTCTCTCAGGGCCAGGACGCGCTCCATGATCCGCCGGAAGGTCGGGGCGGCGACGGCGCTGCCCCAGTGGACGCCGGTGGGCCGGTCGATGGCGACCAGGCAGAGGAGGCGCGGGTCGTCCGCCGGGAGGAAGCCGACGAAGGAGGAGACGTACTGTCCGGGCTCGTAGCCCCGCCCCCCTTCGGCTGCGCGCTGGGCCGTGCCGGTCTTCCCGGCGACCTCGTAGCCGGGGACGGCGGCGTTCGTGCCGGTCCCCTCCCGGACGACCCCCTTGAAGAACTCCACCAGGGTCCGGCAGGCCTTCTCTTCGATGACCCGGCGGATGGCCTCGGCGCCGGTTTCGACCGGGGCCTGGCCGGGCCGGGCGATGGAACTGATGAGGCGCGGCTTCATCAGGACGCCGTTGTTGGCGACCGCGCCGTAGGCGAAGGCGAGCTGCAGAGGGGTGACCAGGACCTCCTGTCCGATGGCGATGGTCTCTAAGGAGCGCTTCGACCAGACGGAGGGGTGATGGAGGAGGCCCCTGGCCTCGCCGGGGAGTTCGATGCCCGTCCGGGCATCGAACCCGAAGCGTTTGGCGTACTCATAGAGGCGCTTGTCGCCGAGGGTCCGGGCGACCTTGATCGTCCCGATGTTGCTGGAGTGCTCGATGACCTCCTGGAAGGAGAGCCAGCCGAGGGGGTGGGAGTCCCGGATGAAACCGCCGGGCACGGCCAGCCTGCCGTTCTCGCAGAAGATCGGGTCCTCGGGGCGGATGCCCTCGTTCAGGGCGGCCGCTGCCGTGACGATCTTGAAGGTAGATCCCGGCTCGTACATGTCGGTGATCGCCCGGTTGCGCCGGTGCTCCGGGCGATGGTCGCCGGGGCGGTTCGGGTCGTAGAGCGGGGCGCCGGACATGGCCAGGACCTCCCCGGTGCGGGGGTTGATCAGGACGGCCACGCCGGCCCTGGCGCGGTATTTCTCGACCGTGGCCGCCAGCTCCTCCTCGGCGATCCACTGGCAGTCGGCGTCGATGGTGAGGGTCACGTCGGCCCCATCCTCCGGGGGGGTCAGGACCTCCCCGCGCTCTGCGAGCGTCCGTCCGAGGGCGTCGACCTCCGAGACCATGACGCCGGACTGACCCTTGAGGTGGCTGTCCAGCCCCAGTTCTCCCCCCTCAATGCCCACATTGTCGATGTCCGTGTAGCCGATGATCTGGCTTCCGACGCTCCCCATCGGGTAGTAGCGCTTCATCTCCACGAGGGCGTGGACCCCCTGGAGGTTCTTCAGGCGGGCGGTCTGGAGGCGCTCGGCCTCGATCTTTCGCGCCAGCCAGGCAAACCTCCGCCGTCCGGTCAGGTTCCGGTAGAGGGCGGATTCGTCGAGTCTGGCGACCTGCGAGAGCGCCCTGGCGACGGTCTGGGGTTTTTTCACTTCGGCCTGGTTGGTGACGAAATAGGACGTGGTCTTGAGGTTGGTGGCCACCTCCCGGCCGTAGCGGTCGAGGATGCGGCCCCTCCGAGCCTCGAGGACGAAGCTCTTCGTGTGCTGGTCCTTCGCCCGTTCGACGTAGCTCTGCCTCCCCCACGCCTGGAGCTGGACGAGCCGCAGGACGAGGACCGCCCCGAAGAGGACGGCCCCCCAGAAGGCCAGGCCGAGACGGCGGAGGTGGGTCGGAGATGCCGCCGAGGACGCCTGCGCGGGTTTCGGTGAAAGGGATGGGAGGACCATAGAGGGCTCAGTCAGATGGTTCAGTGCGACGGCACGGTGAAGATGTTTTTAGGGGCGCCGGACGGGGTGACCATCGAGAGCTTTTCGGAGGCGATGGTCGCGACCCGCTTGCCCTGGGTGAGCCGGGCGATGCTCACGTTCAGGCGCTCCCGTTCGTCCAGCAGCCTCCTCTGCTCCTCTCGCAGGGCGCTCAGTTTCTCTGCCAGATCCGTCACCAGGACGTGCTGGTAGAGGTAGAGGAGCAGGCTCCCTACGATCAGGATCGTCCAGATCAGATAATGACCAAATGCCTGGTAAAACCGGCTCAGGGTTTCTGTTTTCATTTTATTAATAAAAATTAATTATTCTTTTATTTATTTTTAAAAATTTTTAATTATTTCATTAATCCGCTGTTTTCAAATTCTTTCTGCGACTCTCAAGGTGGCGCTTCGGGCCCTCAGGTTCAGGGCGATCTCCTCAGGTCCCGGTTTCGTCCCCCGTCTCCCCCGGATGAATCGGAGGGTCTTCTTTTTCCCGCATCGGCAGACCGGAAAATCGGGGGGGCAGATACACCCTCGCGCCCACTCGGAGAATGCCGTTTTGACAGTCCGGTCTTCGAGGGAGTGGTAGCTGATCACCCCGATCCGGCCGCCGACTCTGAGATGTTCGACGGCCTGCCGGAGGGCCTCCTGGAGGTGTTCGAGCTCGGCGTTGACCTCGATCCGGATGGCCTGGAATATCCGGGAGAGGGTCTTCTGTGGCTGATCCGGGGGGATGACGGACCTGATCAGGGCTGCGAGTTCCCCGGTCCTCTGGATGGGCCCCTGCTTCCGCCGCGTGCAGATCGCTCGCGCGATGGGGGCTGCCCTCCTCTCCTCCCCGTAGTCCCGGAAGATGCGGAGGAGGTCTTCGTAGGGGGCCGTGTTGACGATATCCTGCGCGGACCGGTCGCCCTCCCCCATCCTCATGTCGAGGGGGCCGTCCTGGCGGTAGCTGAACCCCCGGTCGGGGTCGTCGATCTGATGAGAGGAGACGCCGAGGTCGAACAGGGCGCCGTCGATCTCGGGAAGGTTCAGGCCGCGCAGGGCTGCGCCGAGGCGCCAGAAGACCTCCTGTCTCAGGAGGACCCGATGTCCGTATTCCCGGAGGGCCTGGGCCGCGGCCCGGATGGCCGCCGCGTCCCGATCCAGCCCGATGAGCCTGCCTCGCTCTGAAAGCTTAGAGAGGATGGCCCCCGCGTGCCCTCCCCCTCCCACGGTGGCGTCGAGGTAGAGGCCATCCCTGTCTGAGATCAGGCTATCCAGGACCTCCGATACCAGGACGGGTCTGTGGAATTCGGGGGGCACATCTTCTAAGTTAAGAAATTATAGTCTGTTATCTCTTTTTCGGCCATCTCCAGGCCGATGGCGTTCAGCCTGGCCGGGGTAATCCGACGCCGGCGCATAAGCTCGACGATCGTATAGAGATAACTCCGGATACGGGGGTTGGTGTGGACGCCCCGCTGGAGCCGCCAGTAGAGCACGGCCAGGTCCCGGTCGGTGTTTGTGTCGGGTATCATATTTATTCGAATATTCTTATGGAATATTTATTCCATATTTAGAATATCAGAAGAGGTCGGTCAGTTCGGCGACCTTCGCCACGTCGACGCCGGCCATGTACTGCTCGTAACGCTCCGGGCACCAGATCTCTGCGTGGTCTCCTGCCCCGATCACTTTCGCCCTGTCCGTGATCCCGGCAAAGGCTAAGAGGTTTTTATTTATGGAGATACGGCCCTGGTTGTCGATCTTGACGTCGTCGGAATTGGAGTGCAGGAAGCGGATCAGGTTGCGGGTGTTGGCGTCGGAGATGGAGGCGCCGCTCTGAATTTTGGATGTAAGTTCATTCCAGGTATGAGTATCGAACACAGCCAGGCAGTTTTCCAGCCAGGCCACGAGGACGCAGTTATCGCTGGCCTCCTGGGGGAGCGCCCCTCGGATTTTGCGAGGGAGGATGATCCGGCCCTTGTCGTCAACAGGGATCGAATCGTATGCTCCACGGAAGGAAGGCATATAACTCTTTGTTTTATAGGATTTAAATAAAAACACCCCAAATTCACCACATTCCACCACTATTCACCACCGGAATTATACGAATTCCGAGATGAAAGTCAAGGCGATTTTTTCCTTTTTTCTATCAAAAATAATGAGTTGTGCTCATTTGAGCAGTTGACATGGAGGCAGATTCCGGTTGCGCCACAGGGGGCATTTTCTTAGCTTAGGTTCGTGTAGAAGACCCACCGCAGAGATGCAGAGAGACGCAGAGAAAAGCGCAAAGGAGAACAAGGGAGGGTATCATGGCGGTCAAGATCGGATTTGTGGGGACGGGGGGCATCGCGGGCATGCACATGCGCCAGCTCGCCCAGGTGGAGAAGGCCCAGATGGTGGCCTTCTGCGACACGGTCAAGGAGAAGAGCCGGGCGGCGGCCAAGACGTACGGGGGGCGGGCCTACACCGACTACCGGAAGATGTACGACCAGGAGGACATAGACGCGGTCTATGTCTGCGTCCCCCCGTTCGCGCACGGGGAGCAGGAGGTCCAGGCGGCGGAGCGGGGGCTGGCCCTGTTCGTGGAGAAGCCGATCGCCACGACCGTGGCGCGCGCGGAGGAGGTCCGGTCGTCCATCGCCGCGCACAAGGTCGTCAATGCCGTAGGGTACCACTGGCGGTATATGGACGCGACGGAGCGGGTGAGGCGGCTGATCGGGAGGAGGCCGGTGGGGTTTGCGCTGGGGAGCTGGATCGGGGGGATGCCGGGCGTGGCCTGGTGGCGCGTCATGGCGCAGAGCGGGGGGCAGATGGTGGAGCAGACGACGCACATCTTCGACCTGGCCCGGTACCTGTTAGGCGAGGTCGAGGAGGTCCATGCGCTGGGCCGGACGGGGCTGATGGCCGGGGTCCCGAACTACGACATCCACGACGCCTCGGTGGTGAACCTCCGGTTCAAGGGCGGGGTCGTGGCGAGCATCGCCTCCTCGTGTCTGGCCCGCGCCGGGGGGAAGGTGGGGCTGGACCTCTATATTAATGAGAGGGTCCTGCGGGTGTCGAGCAACGCCCTGGAGGTCGTGGAGCGGGGGCATACGGAGACGTTTCAGGGGGCCTGGGACCCCTATCTGAAGGAGGACCAGACGTTTGTGGAGGCGGTGGCGTCCAAAAACGGGTCCAAGATCAGGTCCTCTTACGCGGACGCGCTCAAGACGCTGAAGGTCACGCTGGCGGCCAATCGGTCCATCGCGGATGGGAGGCCGGTGGAGGTGTAGGGATGAGACCTCACCCACCCCCATACCCCCTCCCCCATCCCCGCCTTCCGACAGCTTTCGCTGTCGGTCTCTCCGTTTACGGAGAGGGAGGGGGCAATAAGGGCTTTTCCCACAGGCAAGGGGGAGGGTGAGGTCTGACCCCTGCTTTACTGAATGGTGGTGTCGAAGCGGGAGCCCTTCTGCCCGGCGTCGAGGTCGGGAGGGGGCTGGGATCGGGGGGGCGTGCGGCCGGGAGGTCTCCAGGATTTCATCTGCTTCAGGCGCTCGTCGATGGACCGGCGCTTCCGGGAGGCCTCCTCGATCTTTTTGAGGAGCTGGTCCGCGGCCGAGGGGGGGGGCTCCTGGGTCGGGGCCGGCAGGACCGGGGCCTTCTCCTGGTCCGTCCGGGGGGGGGCTGCGCCCCAGCCGGCGACCTGGGAGAGGGCCTCCACCTCAGCGGTCATGGCGTCGATCCGGTCGCTCTGGAGGCAGGCGAGGTCGAGGAGGAGGTTGAGGCGGTCCTCCTTTTTCACTGTCAAGGCTTCGAGCGCTTCGGCGGGCTTGAGGAGGTCTGTGGCAGACCCGGACCGGCGCTGCCTGTAGGCGTCCACCGTGAGCCTCTGGAGGTCGAGCAGGCGTTCGCTGATCTGGAGGTCGAGGGTCTCGGAGCGCTCCTCGGCCGCCCTGAGGCCGGTTAGCAGTTCGTCCTGGCCGGGCAGGGCCCGGGGGAGGGGGATGCGCCTTCGTCGCTGCCTCCGGAGACGCCGCCGGTCCCACGCCTCTGCGATGCGGTCCCCCCATTTCAGGGCCAGGAGGGCCGGGAGGGCCAGGGCGACGAACAGGGCCAGGATGTAGAGTATATCGTACATACCTGAAGTATAAACCCCCTCTGGAAGGATGTCAACCATGAACTACGGCGTGAAGATGCGGTTCGACGTCAAGGCCCCGATGCGGGATGGGGTGAATCTGTCGGCGGATCTCTATCTGCCCGACGCGCAGGGGCCGTTTCCGACAGTGCTCATCCGGACCCCTTATGACAACAACACGGCCCCCATGATCGAGAAGGGGCGGCGGTTAGCCAACCAGGGGTACGCCTGCGTGATCCAGGACTGCCGGGGGCGGTGGGACTCGGACGGGGTCTACTACGCCTTCCAGAACGAGGGGCGGGACGGGTACGACACGCAGGAGTGGATCGGCCAACAGGCCTGGTGCAGCGGGCGGATCGGGACCGCCGGGGGGTCCTACGTGGGGACGACGCAGTGGACGACGGCCCCGCACCGGAGCCGGTTCCTGACCTGCCTGGTCCCGCGCGTGACGCCGAGCGACTACTGGGAGTCGCCCAACTACACGCAGGGGGCGTTTCAGCTCGGGGTGCTGGCCACGTGGGGGATGCGGACGAACGGGCGCACGGCGCAGAGCATCGAGTATTACAACTGGGCGGAGCTGTTCCGGACGCTCCCGCTGATGGCGCTGGACCGGGCGGCGGGCCGGGACCTGGCGTTCTGGAAGGACTGGGTGAAGCATCCGACCTACGACGACTACTGGCGGGCGATCAGCAACGAGGACAAATGGGGGGAGATCGCGGCCCCGGCGCTCAACATGGGGGGGTGGTTCGACCTCTACTCGAAGGCCACGTTCGTCAACTTCAATGGGCTCCGGCTGGGCGGGCGGACGCCGGAGGCGCGGCAGAGCAGGCTGATCTGCGGGCCGTGGCCGCACTCCCTGAGCGCCTCGACGAAGACGGGGGACGTGGACTTCGGGGCCGGGTCGATGGTGGACCTGGAGTCCCTGGAGCTGCGGTGGTTCGACTACTGGCTGAAGGGGATCGACAACGGCATCACGAAAGAGCCGCCGTTGCGACTCTTTATCATGGGAACTAACGAGTGGCGGGACGAGGGTGAATGGCCGCTGGCCCGGACGCAGTGGCAGAGGTGGCACCTCCACTCCGGGGGGAGGGCGAACAGCCTCGTGGGAGACGGGACGCTGTCACCGGTTGCGCCGGGGGATGAGCCGGCGGATACCTTCACGTATGACCCCAACTTCCCGGTCCCGACGCTCGGAGGGAACAACTGCTGCTCGCCCCACATCGTGGCGTGGGGGCCGTACGACCAGCGGCCGGTGGAGATGCGGGGGGACGTGCTCTGCTACACGAGCGCCCCGCTCCAGGAGGACCTGGAGGTGACGGGGCCGGTGAGGCTGGTCCTCTACGCGGCGACGGACGCGCCGGACACGGACTGGACGGGCAAGCTGGTGGACGTGCGGCCGGACGGGTACGCCATGAGCCTGTGCGACGGGATCGTCCGGGCGCGCTACCGGGAGGGGCGGACGGCCCCGAGGCTGCCGGAGGCGGGGAGGGTGTATGAGTACGAGATCGACCTGTGGGTGACAGGGAACGTGTTCCGGAAGGGGCACCGCATCCGGGCGGAGGTGGCGTCGAGCAACTTCCCCCGGTTCGACCGGAACCCGAACACGGGTCGGGAGTTCGGGGCGGACGCGGAGGCGCAGGTGGCGCGCCAGGCCGTACACCACTCGCGGGCCTACCCGTCGCACCTCGTGCTGCCGGTGATACCGAAGTGAGACGGCAGACGGCAGACGTGAAACGCACAGCGCATGGCGCATAGCGCATAGCGTCGAAAACATGGGTTGCACGCTTTGCTCTCTGCGCTTTGCGCTATGCCGTTTGCCATAGGAGGTTCTCATGAATGTGCTCGTCACGGGCATCTCCGGGCTGGGGCGGTCGGCCCTGTTCGAGGGCCTGGGGCCGGAGGTCAACCTGTTCGACGTGGGGCAGGAGATGGAGCAGATCGCCCGCGAGCGGGGTCTGCCCTACTCCGAGCGCACCATCCTGCGGGCGAACCCGGTCACGCTGGGCGCCCTGCGGGCCGCGGCGGTGGAGCGGATCGTCAGTCAGCTGAACCTCGCCCGGAACGCCCAGAGGCTCAACCTGGTCTCGGTCCACTCGATCTTCATGCTGCGGGACGGGTTCCGGGAGGGGCTGCGGGCCGCGGACGTGAAGGCGATCGCGCCGTCCTTCATTGTGACGCTGATCGACGGCCCGCAGCAGGTCCACGACCGGCTGAGGGAGCACCCCGGCGAGTACTTTCATCTCTCCGTGGAGAGCATCGTCCGGTGGCAGGAGTTCGAGGCGTTCTTCTCCGGCCACCTGGCGCAGCAGTTCCACGCCCGGCACTACGTGGCGCCGGTCAATCAGCGGGAGACGTTCCGGGCGCTGCTGATGGATCGGGGGAAGAAGGTGGTCTACGCGAGCTATCCGATGACGCACCTGCCGCCGGAGGACCTGCCGCTCATCCGGCGGTTCGTGGACCTCTTGAACGCGCACTTCATTGTGTTCGACCCGGCGTCTATCGAGGGGAGCCACAACCTGCGGTCCTACTACACGTCGGCGGACCTGCGCTCCATCGCCAGCCACACGGTCGTGCGGGACCTGGACTGGTTCATCGGGGTGAACGCGGACGCGGTGGTGGCCTACTGGCCGACGGTGGTGTTCTCCAGCGGGATGAATGACGAGCTGCGCTACGCCTACGAGAGCGGGAAGGAGACGATCTTAGTGACGGAGCGGCCCAAGGACCGGGCGCTGCCGAACCTCAGTCCGTTCACGACCTACAAGTCGAAGCTGTTCTGGTCGAGCGAGGACTTCGCGGCCTATCTGCGGCTGTCGCCGGAGCTGCAGGAGGTCTACGCCTGGATCCAGGAGGAAGTCGGGGACATCATGCGTCTGCAGAAGGAGACGGGGACGCCCACGACGAAGGAGATGTTCAAGGAGACGTGCGCGGCGGTCTGCCGCTACAACCTGTCGGAGGGCCGGTTCGAGGAGTTGAGGGCGCAGGTCGAGGGGCTGGCGGACAGGATCTACGAGGCGTGGACGCCGCTGATGGCGTCGATGACAGCGGGGGGAGGGTGAATGGACAGGCGTCCGAAAAATTCGCTTGACTTCGCTGTTATCCGGTTTTATTTTGTCTGTCAATCGGCTGACTTGTTGTAGTGACTGTTTGACGAGGCCCATCTGCGTGGCTTCTTGTGATCCTACCCTTTGACATAGATGGTGACCTGCCTCCGGGTCTTCATCGTGCGAGCTGGGAGCAGTTTCACAGCCGATATTGCATTTTCGCACGTTCAGACCGACGGTTGAAGCTCTGCGACCAGATCCGCCGGTTAATCGAGCAAGCTCGCAAAAGCGGGATCGTCGAACGACTCATCTTTGGAGGGAGCTTTATCACTGCGACGCAGGAACCGAACGACTTCGATGTGCTGGTTATTCTCCAGTCAGGGACGAAGGCCAGCCGCGTGCGTCCAGGGGATCAGCGACTTGTATACGGACGGCTGGCTCGGCAGGCTTTTGGAGGCGATATCTTTCCCATCGTCCAGGGGAGCGCCGGTTTGCAGGAAGCGGCCGCGTTTTTCAGCAAGTCTCGCTCCGGGAAAGAGGTCGGCCTCGTTGAGGTGATCTTATGATCAAGAATCAAGAGGAATTTGAACACACGCAGGAACAGATCAGCCGTCTTGAACGGGTGCTGGCCACGATGAAGGGGGAGGAGAGTCCGGAGGACTATCGACTTCTTTCAGAAAGCTACATCGATCAGATTCGTCGCATGCGGCGTGAGATAGACGCCTATCTGGGCGTGATGGAAGGCGAGGCCGTGGCGTAGACGAAAGCGCTTTTGGGTTGGCGTTTCAGGAAGTTGGGAGGGGGTCCTGACGTGAAACCGGCGGCGACAAGCAAGCAAGCAAGCAAGCAAGCAAGCAAGCAAGCAAGCAAGCAAGCAAGCAAGCAAGCAAGCAACAAACACCTCAACGACCTGATCGTCAGGTCGAGGCCGTTTGACGAGGCCCATCTGCGCGCCCTCGTCCCCCCGTTTGTGGGGGGATAAGAGGGGGGCAGATGGGCTTTTCTGTTTTCAAGGGGGTAAGGGCCACGACACAGGTGTAGATTTTGACCTGAAAGGGGGGATGCCGGAAACACTTCAGGAGATGGAGAAGGATGACAGTTCGGGAGGTCAGCCGATGAACCAATATAGGGAGGGATTAACGATGAGGAAGGTATACGCACCATATCCGTCGTTGCTGTCGCGCTGGTGGCGCTGGTCGGGTTGAGCTGCGGCAGGCAACAGCCTCTGGCGCCGGTGGGGGGGAAGCCCTCCGGGACCGGGCTGGCCAAGGCCGTCGCGCAGGACAGGAATCAGGCGACCGTGGTGGTGACGGTGAGGCGGGGCAGGGCGCCGGCGGCAGGGCTGGAGGTCGCCTTCTCCCGGTCGGTCTCCGGCCGGCGGGCGGACTATCAGTGGAAGGGGACGACCGATGTGGACGGCCGCGCCACCATACAGACTCGGGAGTCTCGTTTCTCTACCGTGTGGCGCTCGGACCGCAGCCGGCAACGGGCTTCACCCAGGTTTCGCTTCCGGCCAATTTCGGAATTTCGGGTCCTTACAACCCGAACGCCAGAGGCAACGGAATCGTTGGAACTCCGGACGGGAGATTTCTCATCCTCGTCCACACAGGCGAGGGGAAGCTCTATCGGATAGATACATCGACCTTCGAAGCGGTCTTGATTGCGCTCAGTGGAGGGGATGGAACGGAGGCCGGTACTGGTGACGGCCTGCTGCTGGACGGCCAGACGCTCTACGTCGTAAAGAATCAGCATAACAAAGTCGCCGTCATCAATATGTCTTCGGATTACCTCTCGGGCGTCATCACGCGCTATATCACGGAGCCGTTCGCGTCGAATCCGGCCACGAAGGTCCCCGCCACGATAGCCGAGTTCGGCAACTCGCTGTATGCGGTGACCGGCGGCTTCGCACCCCCGGCCCCCGACTTCGTGGTGCGGATGCCGAAGTGATGGCGTCGCGGATCAAGGGTCCGCTTCAGCGGAATTCATAAGGGTAGCGCGGGGATTGATCTTCGCGCTCCAGAAGGGCCGGCCCACAAGGTCGGCCCTTGTGTTTTGTCCGCGCAGGTGTTATCTTTGGGCAACGGTGACGGTTTCAGGGTTCTGCTTTATCCCACGCAGGGACCCGTTTCTTCGGGACTTTTTTCATGACCTCATCGAATGCCCTGAAGACCTCTTTCCGGGTTTTGCCTGAATACTGGTTTTGAAAGAAGGAAGCGGTTTCGAGTTCGCTGATGCCGCGCGTGAAGGCGTAGATCGCAAACTGGTTCATGGAGACGCCCTGCTGATCGGCGGCCTTTTCGATTTTCTCTTTGAGGTCGCGAGGGACTCGGATCGTGATCACGTTGCTCCTCTCATTCATGGTTTCGCCTCCATAGCTTGACGAACTGCCCCGGCGTGATCACGCCAAAGCTATTGAACTTCAACTCCGCCTGACGGGTGAAGTCAGTCACATTGCTTGTGATCAGGAAACGGCTGTTGCTCGCAAAGGCCAGATCGACGAACATGTTGTCGCTCTCGTCGGTCAGGTTGGGCCGCATCAAGAAGCTGATTGAGTAAGGTTTGGCGACGTACGCGATGAAACGCAGGACGGATTCTATTTCGCTGCGCGACAGGCTGAGATCGCGAAGGCTTTCGGGGCGAAGAAGGACCTCCCGGTATTCCAGGAAGACCGGGATGGAGATGGCCATTTCGAGTTGATATTCCCGGATCAGCCATAGAATATGGTATGAAGCGCCTGAACTGCTCCGAAGCGCCTGATAAAGCACATTGGTGTCCAGAGTGACCCGCATGAGAAAATGATAGCATATACGCTGTCATGTGTCAAGTAAAAATTGAGCGGAGAGATAGCGTGCCAGGACTGTTGGAAGGCAAGGTCGCGCTGGTCACGGGCGGGAGCTCCGGGATCGGGCGGGCGACGGCGCTGGCGCTCGGCAGGGCGGGGGCGAGGGTGGTCGTGGCCGCGCGGCGGGAGCAGGAGGGGGAGGAGACGGCGGCGATGGTCCGGGCGGAGGGGGGGGAGGCGCTGTTCGTCCGGACCGACGTGTCGCGCGCGGGGGATGTCCAGGCGATGGTCGATAAGACGGTGCAGGCGTATGGCCGGCTGGACTGCGCGTTCAACAACGCCGGGATCGTGCGGCGTCCCTCGCTCACCGCCGAGTGCCCCGAGGAGGTCTGGGACAGGATCATCGAGGTCAACCTGAAGGGGGTCTGGCTGTGCATGAAGTGCGAGATCCCGGAGATGCTCAGGGGCGGGGGCGGGGCCATCGTCAACAACGCATCCGTGGCCGGGCTGACGGGGTTGCAGAACTTTTCGGCGTACACGGCCAGCAAGCACGGGGTGGTGGGGCTGACGCGGGCCGCGGCCCTGGAGTACGCGAAGGCGGGCCTTCGGGTCAACGCGGTCTGTCCGGGCTACGTGGAGACGCCTCTCAATGAGAAGGCCCTTCAGGACCCGGAGTTCCGGGCGCGGGTCCTGGCGCGGGAGCCGGTCGGTCGGGTGGGGGAGTCGAAGGAGGTGGCGGAGGCCGTGGTCTGGCTCTGCTCCGACGCGTCGTCGTTCGTGACGGGACACGCGATGGCCGTGGACGGCGGGTACATGGCGCAATAAAGGATTTATGAAGCGGCCTTACAGACCGTCTCGGGAGGAGTTGCTCGCCGCGGCGGGGAGGACCGTGCCGGACGTGATCGCGCGCGGGCTGCGCGTCCTGTTCTGCGGGATCAACCCGGGTCTCTACACGGCGGCGGTGGGACACCACTTCGCCAGGCCGGGGAACCGGTTCTGGCCGGCGCTCCACGCGGCGGGGTTCACGCAACGGGTTCTGTCCCCCTTTGAGGAACGAGAGTTGTTGAAGAGCGGATACGGGATCACGAATCTGGTGGCGCGGGCGACGGCGGCGGCGGACGAGCTGGCCGGAGAGGAGTACGTCGAGGGGAGGAGGCGGCTGGAGGCGAAGGTGCGGCGCTACCGACCCGGGTGCGTGGCCGTGCTGGGCGTGGGGGCCTACCGGACGGGGTTCGGGAGGCCGGACGCGGCCGTGGGCCGGCAGAAGGAGGGGATCGAGGAGGCCCTGATCTGGGTGCTCCCGAACCCGAGCGGCCTGAACGCGAACTACCAGATGGCGGACTTCGTCAGGTTGTTCCGGGAGTTGCGGGAGGTGGCTGAGGATGAGCGCTGAGAGGAATTGTATCCTCTCAGACAGGACATCGGAGGGAGGCGGACGGCACGTGAAGATCTACATGCACTGGGACATGGAGGGGGTGAGCGGGATCTTCACCCGCGAGCAGACGTGGTACTTTGAGCCGGGCGCGCGGCCGCACGTGGTGGAGGAGGGGCGCCGGCTGCTGATGGCGGACGTGAACTCGGCGGTGAGGGCGGCGCTGGACGCCGGGGCGGAGGCGGTGATCGTGTGCGACACGCACACGGGCGGGGGGAACATCCGGATCCCGGAGATGCTGACGGACCCCCGGGTCACGTACCACGGCCGGAGCCGGGCGCCGCACGGCGCGGGGATGCGCTGGATGCCGGGGCTGGACACGGTGGACGTGCTGATGTTGCCCGGGCATCACGCGAAGGCGGGCACGGCAGGGGCGTTCCTGCCGCACACCTGGCAGCTCGACTGGGCGGACTTCCGGATCAACGGGCAGAGCGTGGGGGAGATGGGGATCGAGGCGTGCTACGCGGGATACTGGGACGTGCCGATGGTCATGATGCAGGGGGACGAGGCCGCGTGCCGGGAGGCGGAGGCGTTTTTCCCCGGCGTGGTGACGGCGGCGGTGAAGCGGGCGGAGGGTTATGATCTCTGCTCGGGGCTGGACGCCGGGGCGGCCCGCCGGCTGACGGCGGAGAAGGTGGCGGAGGCGATCGCGAAGGCGCGGGCCGCCAGACCTGCGCCCTACAAGCCGGCGTTGCCCATGCGGGTCACGATCCGGCTGACGTCGGAGGCGGCGGCGGAGAAGGCGGCCCAGAAGCCAGGCGTGGCGCGGCTGGACGCGCACACCATCGAGCGTCTGGTGGAGCGGCAGTGCGATGTGGTGCAGTGGATCGTGAGGGCGGGGTTGGAGTAGGCCGAGGCCGGACGCGTTATGCGGGAGGGTCATCAGAGAGCGGCTGTTGGGTGAGCCGGCGGAGGTGGACTGAGGAGGTCCGCGTCGCTCGCCGGGAATCCGCTTGACTTCGTCGCCGGGGGGGTCTTATATTTCGTTGTCGTTCGTTGCTAAAAGTAGCGAGTAATAAGGACGTCGTTGTGAGTATTGCGCAGGTGATCAGCGCCATCAATGGGATGGAAGCTGACGGGGTCGTCGGACGCTACGCCATCGGTGGGGCGGTGGGCGCGACGTTTTACCTGGAGCCTGTGGCTACGCTGGACGTGGACATCTTCGTCGCTTTCCGGGAGGAACCCGGCCAGATCCTGATCAGCCTGCGCCCCATTTTCGACTATTTCGTCGCCCGAGGGGGCGTGATCGAGGGTGAATACATCATCCTTGCCGGATGGCCCGTTCAGTTTCTGCCGCCCACGACTCCGCTGGTGGAAGAGGCACTGAGGGAGGCTGTCACCGCGGACGTGGACGGTGTCCCAGCGCGGGTCTTCACGGCGGAGCACCTCGCGGCGATCGCTCTGCAGACCGGCCGGGCCAAGGACAAGGCCCGCTTGCTTCAGTTTGTTGAAGCCGGCGCGTTGGAGGTGGAACGTTTCCAGGCCATCCTGAAGCGGCACGGTCTTGTTGACCGTTGGGGGGAGTTTGAGCTAACCTTTCTAAAGAACGAGCCATGACCTTCGATCTCCAACGGGTTCTTGAAAGCAAGCGGGCACTGCGCCGGAATCTGGCCGGGCGTCCCGTGGCGGAGAAACTGGCGATGCTGGACGCGCTGCGGGATCGAGCGCGCGCGATCCGCGGAGCCGCCACGCGCCAGGAAACAGCGGTGTTGCGGGAATCCCCGCCGGAATATCGCGTCAACACCCGGAAGGACTGACCGCGCCCAGGTGAAAGAAAGCCTCCAAGCGGACCTTTCAGCAACACATCACGCGGCCCTTCGTTACGGAACCTGCGGCTCCTACTCAGGACCCGCTACTCGGGGACACGGCTATCCGTCTATTCCGAGTAGCCCCGCAGGGGCGTATCGAGGAATTGCTGTTTCACGTTTAGGCCGGGAAGGGGGCCATGAAGCAGGCTGCGCCAGAGGGAAAGGGGCGTGGCCTTTTGTGTTTGTGAAGAAACGCCTGTAATTCACAAATACGTTCCCCCGTTGGCGCAACGCCTGACGGAACTGCTGGAAGGCGACACGACCAGCCAAGACACGGGAGCAACCGCATGAAAAAGTGGGACGACATCGAGCACGGGGAAGACCGAATCGAAGTATTCGACTCGTTGGCCGAAGCCCGCGCCCGGTTCGGGGAGAACTATCGCGGGTATGTGTTTCGGCTGACACGCGCTCAGATAGAAGCCCTGTTGCAGGGCCGGGTCGTGGCCTTCGACATCGGCGGCAGAGAGTACGCGGGTTTTTTGGTGTTAAAGGAATCTGCGAACGATTGAACCCGTTTCCATGAAATGTTGTCGCCCCATCCATGCGCGAGACATGGAGCCTGAAGAACGTCGCGTTTACGTCCGAATGATCTGAGGGAAGCGGGGATTTATGACTCGGAGTCGAAGCCAGAAGGACTTGGAGATAGACAGGGTCACAGCGAATGATCGGCTTTCAGACGCCGACCTTCAGACTGCCGTGGTGACCTTGACAAGGTCATCAGACCGGACCTTTATTACAAATGAGCCTGGCAAGAGTTTGCGAGACCGTTTCGGTGTCTTGCTTGGCGATAGCACCCGCTTTTTCGACTGCCTCGTGGGGTATTTCTTTATCAGCGGCTTTTACAAACTCCACCCGGCTTTGGAGAAGGTGGAGAAGATTCGCATCCTGGTGGGCATTCAGACAGATCGCACGGCTTACGAACTCCTCCAGAAGGCAAAAAGACAGGGCGAGTTGAATCTAAAGTCCCACGCGTGGACAAAAGAGCAGATTTCCAAGGACGTGCTTGGCGAACTCGAAAAGTCCGTTGACGGCGCCGAGATCGAGACGGGCGTTTTCAAATTTATCGAGTGGATTCGCTCAGGAAAACTTGAGGTCAAAGCGCATCCTTCAGAGAATCTGCACGCGAAAGTCTATATCATGACGTTTTCTGAGAATGACAGGGACAGGGGACGCGTGATTACCGGATCGAGCAACCTGACTCAGGCGGGGCTTCAGGACAACCTGGAGTTCAATGTCGAGCTTAAGAACCGCTCTGATTACGAATTCGCCATCAGCAAGTTCAACGAACTCTGGGCGGTCGCGGTGGATGTCTCCAAACCTTACGAAGACGTCATCACCAACAAATCACCCTACGCTCAATTCACCCCCTACGAACTGTATCTCAAATTCCTGTACGAGTACTTCCGAAATGAACTCAACCGTCCGTCCGAACTGGAGGATATTTATGTCCCGGCTGGTTTCAAGAAGCTGAAGTATCAGGAAGAGGCGGTTCTCAACGCACAGAAGGTACTCAATGAGTACGGTGGAGCATTTCTCTCCGATGTCGTTGGATTGGGCAAGACCTACATGTCAGCCCTGTTGGCGCAGCAACTCGATGGTCGCCATCTGGTCATTGCCCCGCCGCATTTGCTGGATCGAGATAAAAGAGGCTCATGGCCGAACGTGTTCAGCGATTTTCAGGTCCGGCAAACCGACTTTGAATCCATCGGCAAGCTTGACGATCTCCTGGAGCGCGACATTTCCAAATACACGAGTGTTTTCATCGACGAGTCACACCGTTTTCGGACGGAGACCACGCAGAGCTACGAGGCCCTTGCCCGGATTTGCCGGGGCAAACGCGTGATCCTTGTCTCGGCCACGCCCTTGAACAATACACCGCGAGATATTCTCAGCCAGGTCAAGCTCTTCCAAAACGGCAAGGCGAGCACCATTCCAAACCTGCGCAATCTTGAGGCTTTCTTTACGGGCCTTGAAGGAAAACTCAAGGGCCTGGACAGGCAGAAGGACCGCGATCTTTATTTTCAGACCGTGCAGGCCAACGCCAAGGCGACCCGTGAGAAGGTTCTCAAGTTCCTCATGATCCGTCGAACGAGAACGGAGATTGAGAGGTACTATGGCGAAGACATGAAACAACAGGGACTCAGGTTTCCCCAGGTCAAAGACCCCGAACCTCTCTTCTACAAGTTCAGCAAGCAGGAGAACGACATCTTCGAAGAGACCATTCGTCTGCTTGTTATCGAGTTCAAGTACGCGCGCTACAGACCGCTCACGTATTACAAGGGCAAGAGGGCCGAGCAGGAACTCCAGGGTCAGCGTAACCTGGCGAGGTTCATGAAGATTCTCATGGTCAAACGTCTCGAAAGTAGTTTCCATGCGTTCCGGTTGACTCTTGGTCGATTCATTCACTCCTACGAGCGCGTTATCAACGAGTTTCACAGAGGCAATGTCTACCTCAGTAAGAAGCACATCCACAAGGTTTTCGAGGCTCTTGGGGATGACGACCAGGAAGCGATTTAACGTATGCTGGAAGAGGACAAAGCCGAAAAACTGAGCGCAGAAGCATTCTCAAAGGACTTCATACGTGACCTTGAGAGCGACCGCGAGATACTACGCCAAGTTCAGGGACTCTGGGCAAAGGTCCGGCGTGATCCGAAATGGGTGGCTTTCCGTGAAGTCCTCAACTCGCAACCTCAGTTGAAGAAAGGGAAGTTGATCGTCTTCAGCGAATCGCAGGAGACGGCTTCCTATCTTGCTGACCAGATTGCCAGGGACGTCGATCCCAAAGTCATTCTTTTCACGGGGCAATCGAGTGAAGAGGACCATCGGGAGGTGATTGCGAATTTTGACGCGAACGCCTTCCACCCGCGCGACGACTACCGCATTCTCGTGAGTACCGAGGTTCTTTCCGAAGGGGTCAACCTCCATCGCTCGAACATCGTCATCAACTACGACATTCCCTGGAATCCGACCCGCCTGATCCAGCGGGTCGGGCGCGTCAACCGCGTGGACACCCAATTCGACACCATCCTCACCTACAACTTCTTTCCCACCGAGGAGAGCAACGACCTCATCAAGCTCCGGGAGGCCGCAGAGGCGAAGATTCACGCCTTCATCGAAATGCTTGGCGCGGACGCACGACTCCTGACCGAGGGAGAAGAGGTCAAGTCGCACGACTTATTCGCCAAATTGAATTCCAGAAAGACCATCACGGGGGAGGACGAAGAGGAAGAGAGCGAGTTGGAGTATCTCGCGGAGATTCGGGAAGTTCGCGACAAGAACCCGGAGCTTTTTATCCGTATCAAACAACTGCCCAAGAAGGCCCGGTCCACCCGGCTTCTCTCGACCGCGCAGGGTGTCATGGTGAAACAGTTCCCGTCGTTGTTGACCTACTTTCGCCAGGGTCAACTCGACAAATTCTACCTGACCCATCAGGGCGAAACTGGCCCTTCTGAACTGGATTTTCTGACTGCCGTGAAAATTCTCAAGCCCGGTGATCTGTCAGAGAAGCGGCAGACGATCTTGCAGGATTTCTATACGCTGCTCGACAGGAACAAGGACGCCTTTGCCGCCGACACCAGCCCCGAAAAGGACGACGCCATCCCCCGGCATAAAGGCAGCGCGAACGACGCTTATATCCTGAGGCGGCTCAAGGCCAAAGAAATCCGCCGGTATCACGGCTTTACCGAAGACGACGAACTGTACATCCAGCGGGTGATCCAGCTTCTGACGGACGGCGCGCTTCCCAGGTCCACCACCAAGACGGTGGCTGACGCATTGAAGAAGGAGATCGAACCGCTGATGGTGCTGGGCATCCTCAGGCGGGACATTCCCTCGCAGTTCTTCCAGCCCACCCGCGCTCAACGGACTTCCCACGCGCTCAGCCCGCGCGAGGTCATTCTCTCGTCCTACCTTGAGGAGGCGGAATGAACCGCGAACAGGCATACGCCCTCGTCCGTCAGACGTTCACCCAGGCGTTTGAGAAGAATCGTTTCTTCAATTTCAGCCAGAACCTTCTCAATCGTGTGGACGAGTCCAAAGCGGCATCCTGGAGCAGCCAGTACGTGAAGGTTGCCTTCAGGGACCACGTCCATCGCTACGAGCGCCTCGGCACGTACACCTCGCCCGGAAAAGAGAAGCTGGATGTCCTGATCGTTCACCTTACCGACAGATCGAAGCTGGAGCGCGCCCGCACCGCCATCCGGAACTTCGTGGCCGACCACCTCAAGACCCGCGACGAAAAGGACGCCGCGCTGGTGGCTTTCGTCTCTCCCTCCGAGGCGACGTGGCGGCTCTCCTACGTCAAGATGGAATACGCCACCGTCGAAAAGGACTCCGGCAAAATTGGCGTGGAGACGCGGCTTACCCCGGCGCGGCGTTTTTCCTACATCGTCGGTGAGGGCGAGAGTTGCCATACGGCGCAGACCCGATTTCTCGACCTGCTTCAGGATACGGAGACGGACCCGGCGCTGGCGGACATCGAGGAGGCGTTCAGCGTCGAGGCCGTCACCAAGGAATTTTTCACCCAGTACGCGGAGTTGTTCGAGGAGATTCACAAGGCGCTGGAGCGATTGGTCGCCAGGGACAAAAGCATCCGCGACGAGTTCAAGGCGAAGGGCGTCAGCGCTGTGGACTTCGCCAAGAAGCTCATGGGGCAGATCGTGTTCCTCTACTTTCTCCAGAAGAAGGGCTGGCTCGGCGTGACCAGGGGACAGGGCTGGGGGAGCGGCCCGCGTGACTTCCTGCGGCGGTTAGCCAAAGGCGAGTATAGGGAATACGACAATTTCTTCAACGACATCCTTGAGCCACTTTTCTACGACACGCTCGCCACCGACCGTGGCCACGATGCGTGGTGCAATCGTTTCAAATGTCGAATCCCATTCCTCAATGGCGGCCTGTTCGAGCCGCTCGGAAATTACGACTGGAGCAAGACGGACATCATTCTGCCCAATAAGCTGTTCACCAACTCCGAGTTTGTGGAGGAAGGCATTACGGGCACGGGTGTGCTTGACGTGTTTGACCGCTACAACTTCACGGTCAATGAGGCCGAGCCGCTGGAAAAAGAGGTGGCGATTGACCCCGAAATGCTCGGCAAGGTCTTTGAAAACCTGATCGAAGACAACCGGCGGAAGGGCCTGGGCGCTTTTTACACCCCGCGCGAGATCGTACACTATATGTGCCAGGAAAGTCTCATCAACTACCTCGACACCGCCGTCAACATGCGCCAGAAATCGCTCGTTCCCGGAAAGCCGAAGCAGGGGAAGCTTTTTGGAGATACTGAGCCGGAGCAGATCGTGCTCCAGCGGGCGGTGTATGAGGAGGTCGTTCCCCGCGCCGACATCGAGACGCTCATTCATCTTGGCGAGCAATATTCCTTCTACGAAGCCGCAAGACAATCAGGGACCATTGGGAGAGACTATCCCAAACCGCCCAAAAGCATCGGCGACCACGCCAAGCTTATGGACGAAAAGCTGGCGGACATCACGATCTGCGATCCTGCCGTCGGATCGGGCGCGTTCCCGGTGGGCATGATGACCGAGATCGTCCGCGCACGCAGTACGCTCACCCCTTACTTCAATGACATTCACGAGCGTACGCCCTACCACTTCAAACGGCACGCCATCCAGAACTGTTTATATGGTGTAGATGTTGACGCGAGCGCCGTGGAGATTGCCAAACTGCGCCTCTGGCTGTCGCTCGTTGTGGATGAGGAGGACGTGAAGCAGATCAAGCCGCTGCCGAATCTGGACTACAAGATTGTGGGGGGCAATTCGCTCTTGGGCTTCCCTTTCAAGTCAAAAAGGTTGGGTGAGGTTGAAAGGCTGAAGCAGCGCTTTTTTGACGAGACCGACCATACGAAAAAGGCGGAGTTGAAAGCGCGAGTGGACAAACTGCTTGCCGAATGTTTCGCAGCATCAAAGAAGAGTTTGGGATACGAGGTGGATTTTGATTTTGAGATTTTCTTTTCCGAAGTGTTTCAACGCAAAGGCGGTTTTGATGCCGTCATCGCGAACCCGCCTTACGTCCGGCAGGAAGGCATCAAAGAACTCAAACCCATCCTGCAACATCAATTCGAGTGCTACACCGGCACGGCTGATCTATACGTATACTTCTACGAGCGTGGTTTTCGCCTGCTGAAACAGGATGGCGTGTTGACGTACATCTCTTCCAATAAGTATTTCCGTTCTGCCTATGGCGCGAAGTTGCGTGGCTACTTGAGCAGCCAGGCCACGATCCGGCAGTTGATCGACTTCGGCGATGCGCCGGTCTTTACCGCTATTGCCTACCCCAGCATCATCATCCTTCGCAAACTTTCACCGAATGGAAACCGGACCTGCGCCCTGACCTGGGAGCCAGGGCCACCCATCGAGGAATTTGCCAATATTTTTCATGCCAACAGCTTCCTCATCGACCAAAAAGAACTGACCCCGGACGGTTGGAGACTCGAATCCCCCGCCGTGCTGCGGTTGCTCGAAAAACTTCGCAAGGCTGGTATACCCCTCGACAAGTATGTTAATGGGCGTTTTTACCGGGGGATTGTCACTGGCTTAAACGAAGCCTTCGTCGTGGACCGAGCCACGCGAGATCGGTTGATCGCCGAACACAAATCCTCGGCGGAAGTCCTGAAGCCCTTTTTGCGCGGGCGGGACGTGAAGCGGTGGCATATTGACAATCCAGATTTATATCTTTGCTATATCGGGTGGGAATTGTCGATTAAGAAATATCCGGCGATCTATAAACATCTTCAAGAATTTGAAGCAAAACTAAAGGCCCGCCCTGAAGTAAAAGAGAGGCGTGTTCCTTGGTATGCACTCAGTCGGTACGCTTCAGATTATTGGCAAGAGTTTGAACAACCGAAGATTGTTATCCCATCTATCACGAACAATGTTGAGTATGCCCCGGACTTGTCAGGATTTTATACTAACGACAAAACATCCATCTGTGTGACGAGTGAGGTGAACTACCTGCTTGGGCTTTTGAACTCAAAATTGCTCTGGTGGTTCATTCAACGAACTGCGGCCACAAAGCAGGGGGGATTTTACGAATTCAAACCAATGTATGTTTCGCAAATCCCCGTCCCCACTTCCTTGAAGCACAAACCCATTGAAGCACTGGTGGATCGCATCCTCACCGCCAAAGCCCAAGCCCCGTCTGCGGATGTGGGCGCATTGGAGCAAGAGATAGACCGGCTCGTTTACAGGCTCTACGACCTGACTCCCGACGAGATCAAGCTGGTGGAGGAAGGCGCGAAGCGATGAAGCTTACACGGGCCGATGCGCTCATGGTCGAGCGAGAGAAAATCACCGACTATCTGCTCAATGCCGTACATCGCTATGGGGCGAGCAAAGCGCGGTTCTTTGTCGCGTTTGGGTTCCGGGCCGAGGCGTGGGAAATTTTGGCCGAGGCGCTTCAGGAACACGGCCAGAATCACGAAGTGACCAGGATCAAAGAGACCGGGTTTGGTCCGCGCTACGAAGTCGAGGGGGAGTTGATCGCTCCGGATGGACGACGGCCGAGGGTGCGGACCGTGTGGCAACTGGACGAGGGAGAGATTGCGCCCCGGTTGATCACTGCTTATCCTTTGGAGGCAGGCCATGATTAAGGAACACGATAGCATCGTGCTGTTGCAGGATCTGCCAGACGACGGCCTGAAGGCCGGCGACATCGGGACGGTGGTTCATGTCCACAAGGGGGGAGCGGGCTATGAGGTCGAATTCATGACGCTGACCGGCGAGACCGTGGCTGTCGTCACGCTGTTGCCGTCCCAACTGCGCCCGATCGCTCGCGGAGACCTGGCCCACGTGCGCGAGTTAACCACAGCTTAAAGGGAGTGCGATGGACACGATCACCGACCGATTCAGGAGCGGATGGCATCTCGGTCAGTGGCGCGTCGTGCGCTGCTTGAAAAACTATGTTGACAACCCTCGTTGACGCGGGTACATTTTAGACGTGAAGAAACGCATTTACATCGAAACGACGATTCCAAGCTACCTGGCGGCATTGCCAAGCCGTGACCTTCTTCAAGCCGCACGGCAGCAGATCACCCATGACTGGTGGAACAACGAACGGCAGAAATATGACCTCTGCATTTCTGTGATTGTCCTCGACGAAGTGGCGGCAGGAGATGCCGACGCTGTACAAAGGCGCATGCCTTTTCTGAAAGACCTCCCGCTCCTTGATCTCACGGAACCTGTCAACCGTGTCGCGAAGGCGATCATGGATTCAGGCTTGCTTCCTCGAAGAGCAATGCGGGATGCCGTTCACATTGCTGTGTCGTCAGTTCACAGCGTGGATATTCTGTTGACGTGGAATTGCCGACACATTGCAAATGCGGCGATCATGAAGGAACTCGGCGCGGTCGTACGAGGTTGCGGCTACGAGATCCCCATCCTCTGCACGCCCGAGGAATTGCCTGGAGATTGATGCTATGGCACAGATCAAGGAAACGGAAACCGTGGATGAGGTCATACAGGAGACGAGGAGGATCAAGGAGTCCTTAGCCAGGTCCATGAATTTCGACATTGATCTCATTCTAAGAGATGCGAGACGGAGACAGAAACAGAGCGGTAGAAAGGTCCTTTCTCCCCCGGTCAGGCAAGATGCGTGACAACGGAATCATCCGGGGCATCAGACGGTTCTTTTCCTCAAGGGCCTTCAAAAGGAAAATTCCCGCCAGACAGACTGTTTGGCGGGAATCTCTTTAGAATCACAGGGAGCGGTTTCGCGGCCCTGCCATATTTCGTGAAGTATGAGGACGCCACATGACTTCTTCATCAGACACAATCACGGACAAGCGGGGCGGGGTCTGTTTCCGGGTGGACGACAACCAGCCGATTCAGAAGTGGACCGCGTTTGCGGAGGTCTTCAACCGGCACGGGTTCAAATTCTGCGCGGCGCTGAACTACGGACGGATGGCCGGCAACGACGACTATGTCCGGCTGGCGAAGACGCTGGAGGCGCAGGGGCACGAGGTCATGGACCACACGCCGATCCACAGCGTGGACAAGTTCCTTTTGCCAGAGGGGGATGACCCGAAGGCCTGGCGCGCGAGGCCGGGGGTGGACCACGTGGATGAACAGCGCGTGTACCTGACCTACGAGAAGATCGCCCCCGCAGGGCTGGCCGGGGGCCGGGGGGACATCTCGGGGAAGCGGATGAAGAGCCGGACGCCGGGCGACCTGAGCGAGCCCAACCGGAACCGGTTCACCGCCGTGTACCTGCCGGACCTGGACAAGGTTTACATGTTCGAGCAGAAAGGAGAGGGGGAGAGCGCCTTTCTGGAGTTGCGCAGCTTCTGGAACGAGGACCACGTGGACTTAGGCGAGCG
>Ga0156186_1157_pt2 | contig 38688 bp, 30 predicted proteins | sample RifCSPlowO2_12_FD_107839 | JGI IMG/M metagenome (GOLD analysis project Ga0156186, IMG submission 107839) | Candidatus Handelsmanbacteria bacterium RIFCSPLOWO2_12_FULL_64_10
ATCACCATTTTCGGCCCTACGTTCGTGCAGCCCCCCCACCGGCCCCAGCACCGTCGGAATGTCGTATAGTTCCCGTTCTGAGAACAGGAGAATGTCTTCCGCGCAACACCCCAGCCTGCGCAGTCCTCCACCAGATTATGTTCTCCGTGGTGCACCCCAAAAATATTCGTGTTGTCATCCGCAGCATCCCATCCACACACCCGCCGCACTGCGCAGTGGTTGGAATGGGAGAGTTCGACCACGCTGCCCGAACTGTGATGCGCGTTGAATCCCTCCAGGACAAAGTAATCGTTGTGACGAAGGCGCATCGGCGCACGCTGGCTTTCCCCGTCGATCTCTACCATCCCTTCGTTCAGCGCCTGAACCGTGATCTGTGTGTCGGGCCTTCCTTTCAGGCCTTCGGGCGGATTGATCATGGAATCGGGTCCCGTGTACTTCCCGTCCAGCAGCAGCAGCAGCGTATCCCCCGGTTCAGCTACAGGCCAGAAGTCGGCGATGCGAAACGGACTGGATTGAGAGCAGCCATCTCCACCACCCGTTGGAGAAGCGTAGTATGCCCGGTTCATTTCTATATCTCCTTTCCACCTGGACTTGTCTTCCGTCTGTAGTACCGCTCCACCGGTTCCATCGGCTCGTAGCCCAGGATGCGCCAGGCCTTCTCAACGGAGTATTTTCCCTGCGGGAGATGGCTGTGCAGGTTGAACGCCTGGAAGTCGTCGGGAATCGTCTCCAGCTCCAGGGCCAGCCGGCAGGCGCTCACCAGGTCCTCCCATACGATCGTGAATGCCGGGATGTCCCTTCTGGAGACCGACCCCGTGGGCTTCGGCCCCAGCCCGTTGAACTGGAAGCAGACTGTCTGGATGCCGTAGGCGCGGGCGTAGACCTTGCAAATCTCCATGCTCAGGTACTTAGTGATGTCGTAGTAGCCGGTCCCCGGCCTCTGGGGCGCGTCGCCCACGTCGAAGTCGTGGCGGTATTCCCCGATGACCAGCTGCGGGCCGGTGTGCAGCACCTTCCTGATCCCCAGCTCTGCGGCGGCCCGCATGACGTGATACGCGCCCAGGGTGTTGACCCTGAAGCTGAGGACCGGGTCCGGCCGGTTGACCGTGAAATTCATGATGGCGTCCACGCCGCGCGCCGCCTCCAGCACCTGCTCGTAGACCGTCACGTCCACGTGGAGGATGGGTTTGCCGTCCGGGTGCGGCTTGATGTCCGTCAGCCGCAGGTCGTAGTGGGCCTCCAGGCCGGGGATGATGTGGGGCGCGATCAGGCCGGATGCGCCCAACAGCAGCACCTTTTTCACGGTCGAGGTAGTGTCCCTTGACAATCTCGTCCGGCCCTCGTCAAAGTCCGAATATCCGTTTTGCGTTCAGGCCAAAGATGTTCCGTTTGTCCTGATCGGAAATCCGCGCCGAGGCCACGAATCCGATCATGCCCCGGCAGTCGAAAAACGGAAAATCGGTCCCGAACAGGATGCGTTCCGAACCCACGCCCGAAACCATCAGCTCCAGCACCCCCCGCTGCATCCTCGATTTGGTCAGGTCGAGATAAAGGTTAGGCACGTTCCGGGCGGCCTGGATCGTCTCCAGGATACCGTCATCTGTGGCGCCGGAGTGACCCATCAGTATCTTCGTTCGCGGGAACTCCCTGCCGATGGACTCGAACATGCGGGGCTCACACGTCCAGTTTCCCTTCCAGGTGTGGCTCAGAACCGGCAGGTCGTGTTCGTTCGCGAAGGCCCACATCACACGATAGTTGGGGCCGTCGGCGGGGTGGGCGTGCATGCTCGGGTGGATCTTGATCCCGAGGAAATCGCCTTTCAGGATATACTTTTCCATTTCCTCGACGATCTCTGCCTCAGAATAGCTGGGGCTTACCGTGCACCAGGCAGCGAGCCTGCCGGGGAAACGTTGGGCCGCCTCCGCCGCCAGCCGGTTTCCCCAGACCGCATCGGGGCCGATGCCCGGCAGAGGTGCCGTAATCGCCAGGCCGATGCCGCAGGCGTCCATAAGCGCGACCATGCCGTCCGCCCAGGGGTCGTCGGGCGTGTGGAAGTTGAACCACGGCCCCATGTGGGCATGCACGTCGATGACCTCCTCGCCTTTGAGGACCTCACCTGCGCGCACGCGGGACCAGATTTCACCTGTGTTGGACATCGAATATCTCCATAAGTTGCCAGCGCCTTGCCTATGCGCCGTTCCAGAGAAGGCCTCTGAGCGTCTCCGATGCAATCTGGAGACGGCTCTCCTCGTCGATCTCCGCATACTGAACCGTCGCAATAGCGGACCCCGCATCCCAGACGGGAAGCCCGGTCCCGAATACGATCCGGTCCGGCCCAAAGCGCCTGGTTAAAGCCTCGATGCCGCGATACGGGGAATAAGAGCCGGACTCTACGCGAAGGCCGGGATAGCGCTCCACGAGAGGGTAGAGCCACCGGTCGCTCCGGTAACCCACCTGCAGCAGAATCAGGTTCAAACGGGGATGCGCGGCCAGGACGCCGTCGATCTCCCTCCAGTCCGTCTGGTCCAGGTCCACCAGAACAGGCACTCCGGCCTCTTCAAGCGCCCCAAACAGGGCCCCGCACCATGTCTCGCCCAGCCCGTAGCTGTGGTCTTTGGGGAACAATCGAACCGCCCGGGCGCCTCCGTCGGCCAGGTAGCGGATGAGGGCATCACCGCCGGGGATTTCACCGGTATGGTGCGGCAGGACCACGTAGCAGGGGGTGAGCTGCGAATGGGCCTCGCAGATCCTGGAAATCCTCTCGTTCCCGACCGGGGGATGGAACTCCCGGGCATAGGCGTGGACAGCCAGCGCCTGGGAAACACCGACGTAATTGAGTTCGTTTAAGATCTGCTCGAGAGAGAGGTTATTCTCCGGCCGGGGTTTGGACCGACGGCCAACGGTGCAGTTGCAGTCAAAAAAGCTGAGTTTTGGCATTTCGAGTTTTCCGTCTGAAAGAGGGCATTATCTTTCTTGTGGAACGCCCCCGCGCTTACGCATCTCGCCATGTCCGATGCTCTTCCCCACCTGGTACACTGCCCGTGCTACATCCCCTCCACCCTCCCGACCACTCGCCTCCACCGCCCATCCGGCAGCTCCTCGTAGTCCTTGATGGTCTCCCACACGGATGGCTGAGGTCCTGATGGTTTCTCAACCGGGCGCTGCTGCTCGGGCGTGAGCGTGACGGGCAGGCGCGCCGGGTAGAGCAGGCCGGGGTCGCGGTGACGACGCCAGGAGCGGAGGGTGTCCGGGAGATTGGGTGTCATCCGTCGCTCCGCCACGCTGTGGCCGTTGACCTCCACGCGCACCGGCCTCGCAAAGTCCACCATCCCGGCGGAGAGCCAGAGGGTGAACGCCTCCACATTCTCCGTGGTGACGGCGAAGAGGTTCTCGCCGCAGTTATCGGCGCGGACGACCCCCTGCCCCTGCGCCTCGTGGGAGGCGTAGCGGAAGTCGCCGTCGTTGAAATTGGGGCCGATCAGCCGGGCGCCGTCGTAGCAGATCGAGCCGAGGCCGACGCAGTCCACGCTCACCCAGAACCAGTGCGGGGTGGGGACAAGGCCGTGGCTTCCCTTCGCGGAAGCTGTGACAATGTATGGCGGGCAGGCGGCGCGGCGGCGCTGCAGCGCGTCGCTGAAGAAGGCGCGCGCCGACTCCAGCGCCGGCCCCGAGTTGAGCGTATGCCCGCCCGCCTCTTCACGGTAGACGTGGGGCACGTGGTAGCCAGACAGGAGCGCGTGGGCCAGCCGCGCGTAGAAGATGTCGGTGAACTTTGGACGCGCGCCGGCCACCTGGTCCTGTGCGCCGTGCATAATGCCGAACCATGTACCGCGCAGCCCCTCCCAGAAGCCGAAGTTCCAGGCGCCTGCGTGCGCGCCGACGGCTGCAAACCGGTCTCCCATCGTCTGCACAACGTGATAGCTCCCCATCGCGCCCATGGACTGTCCCAACAGAATCACTCGGTCGGGGTCGATGCGAAACCGGTAGCCCGCCTCCTCGATGACCGCGGAGAGGTAGCGGTCGGACTCTACAGTGGACCACCTTTGGTGGGTCGACAGCAGCAGATTTGAGGGCGCCACGCCGATCACTCCGGCCCAGGCCAGGAACTGTCTGACGTGGCTGTCGGGCTGGAGACAGGTGGCCGAGTAGGCGCGCGAGGTGCCGTCGCCGCCGCCGTGCAAGAAGATGGCGAGGGGAAATGGAGTATCCGGGCGGTACCCCTCCGGCACGTGGAAGTGCAGGACCTCCTCGGGGTAATCGTCTCTCAGAAACGGGTGGACGAAATGCTGGTCCATGTAGACGCCAGACGCCAAAGGCCGGTGGTCTCGCAGGAGCACGGCGCGCACGAGCGCCACGGGGTCGGGCACGGCGTGCGGCAACGTCGGCAATGCCGCCAGGAGGTCCGCGTCGGAACGGGCATAGACGCACGCCTGCACGTCTCGTAACAACTCACCCTCAGCGGGGTTCACACCATCCGTTCGACCTGTAGGTGGCATATCGGTCCCTCATCACAGCAATAAACCGGAGATCATCAGGTGAGCAAGCGCCCGCACGCACATACGCAACCCTAAGGTTCTGATGTCAGGTTTGGGTTCGCCACAAAACGAAAGGAGGCTGTTTTGGAGACCCGGGCGCCGCTGTTCAGGTCCTTTACCGCGAGATGAATCAGATTTTCTCCCACCCCTGCGTTCTCGATCTGGAGTTCCACGTAGCTCGGCACGGACTCCGCGGTCCCCTTCTGCTCAAAGTGGGCCGTCACCGCCCCCTCCCCCCCTCTTCCCGCCAGGCCCGATATAGCCCGGATCAGCAACGGGCTCCGGCTGGCATCCGAAACCGTGTAGGTCACTTCATAATGGGTCTGGCCAAGGGTATCCATGGTCAGGTTGTAGACCTCAAAGTAAAGGAATACGTGGTCGCCCTTGTAGAAGATCCGACCGGGCGCAGGGGTCACCCGAAAGTTAGAACGTAAAGCTGGGCCTGTCTGCGACGAATCCGCCGGGGCCACCCTGCGCGCCACCTGGAGGTCGCTGACCATGAGCGAATCCCCGGCATAAGACTCTACGGCAAGGGGTTGATGGTAAACGCCCATCCGCTTTGTGCCCAGACGCCACACCTGGATGGCCAGCCTGTAATCCGACGGCGCAACGGTAAAAGGGAATTCTTCCAGAAGGACGGACTTTTCCGCCCCTGCAAGGGACACCTGGATGTCCCCGCAGGCCTGGTGGACCTGTTTGCTCCTCGATTCGACCAGCGCGACTCGCCGGTTCACCGTCGCTACCTCCCCCGCCTCCGAGACCTGAAGGTTGCGAATGGGAATCCCCAGGCAAACGCGCACCTCAGTCTGTCCCCCGGGGCCCCGCAAATCGAGGGCATCGAAGTGGAAATCGATCCCCTCGAAATCGCCCGGATCATAGGCCTCCGGCAACGCCTGGATCACCCCCCGCATCCGGGTCTCAGGGGCATACTCATAGAGCAGACGCCGCACCCTCACCACCTCGGTGGGGTCCCTCTCTTTCAGCCGCTTCAGGTCCTCCGCGCTGAGGATCGGGATCGGGGCGTAGTCGAATTTCCCCTTCCCGACCTCATCGGTAAAAACGATCTCGATGCCCCCGCCCACCTTCGTGTAGACCCAGGTCTCCCACTTCACTGTGGAGGACATAAGTCCCTGCGTAACAGGCTTATAGGAAGAAAACCCGAGCGTGTCGGAGGGCGAGGCCCCCAACCGGCTCAGGGCCGAGCCTTCGTGCGGCCCCTGGGGCACATCGGCCATTTCGGGACCTTCCGGGGCAGCCCCGACAGAACGATCCGTGCGCACAGGATACACCGGCCCCCAAAACGTGTGGGCCACGGCGTCCGGCCCATACAGACTTCTGGCAAGTTCGGTCTGAATGGTCTGCACGGCCTGCGGGACCTTCGGGGTGATCTCCCCCCAGGCAGAACGGTAGTCCGGCTCTCCGTAGCGGATGTACACCTCTCCACGCCGGTCCCAGGGGTACTGGCTGCCTGCAAATCGCTCCCGCGCGTACAGGACGCGCCTGTAGTGTTCCAGCCAGCGCATCAACCCCCCGGTGGCGAGGAACGGGTCGCGTTCCAGCCAGAACCGCCGGAGGAACTCCCGGCGATCCTCCGGCGGCGTCCGCCTGTAGGCCGCCCCTTCGAGCGGGCCCGCCACCAGCGAGATATCCCGGTAGAGTTCCTGCTCCTCCTCTCGAAGGCTGCCGATATACTCCTCAAACGCCAGCAGGGCCCCTTCGTAGTCTCCGCGGTTGGCCAGGATCTGCGACAGGAGCGTATAGCTGCGGGGGTCCCTCATGCGGGCCAGCAGCCGCTCGGCCTTCCGTTCGCGCCCCCTGTCCGCCAGCCGCCGCGCAAACCGGAAGGCCCCCTCCTCCTCCTTTCCCCCGCGATCCAGGTATTCCTGGTAGTAGAACAGCGCCATATCTTCGTGCTGTTCTTCCTCGTAGGCCTGCGCCAGAAGCAGGAAAGGGGGGGCATATGCCGGGTCTACCCGGATGGCGCGCGCTGCAATTTTTCTGGCCTCCTCCCGGCCTCCCCTAACATACCCACGCGCCAGGTGATAGAGCGATTCAACCCTGTTCGTGTCGAGCGCCACGGCCAATTGAAAGGAGGGCAGTGCGTTGCGCCAGTCGTCCTTCAGGTCCAGAAAGGCCAGCCCCAGCCCCAGGTGCGCCTCGAACAGGCCAGGGTCCGCCGCAACGGCCTGGCTGAAGGCCCGGATCGCCTGGTCGGATCTCCTGAGCCTGGCGTAGAGCTGGCCGATGCGGAGGCTGACGCGAGCGGAGTCCGGGTGGTGTCTGGCTACCTGCTCCAGCGCCCGGACGGCCAGCAGAAGGCTGTCGGAGTTCGCAGATCCCATCGCACGGGCAGTTAGCGAATCAACTTCGGCTGCAGACGGCATCCCCTCGTCGCCGAAGCCCGCGGAGATCCCCCACGCGAAAACGGCGACGCCGAACACAACCCCCGCAAGCAGGCCCTTCCGACAGATCGCGAGCATCCCTCTCTTCTCCTCCGGCCTGAAGCCGAACCTCAGTCCTGCCCCTTCCGTTCCCGGACCACGAGGACACGGTCGGCCGACACCTTTTCCAGGACATCGACGCGCCCGCCGGGCCAGCGGACCTCGATCCGATCCACAACAGCCGCCTCTCCCAGACCGAAGTGGACCCTGACGTCGCTTGTGGAGAGGTAGCTCGACTGGCAGCGGACCTCGCGCATCTGTGTGCGCCCCCCGGCGGTCACGGACACGCGCGCGCCGATGGCGTCCCGGTTAGAAAAAGCAGAAGCGGAGACGCGGGGAGAGGAAGACGCGGAGAATCTCTGCATCCCCGTGTCTCTGTGTCTCCGTGTCTCCGTGTCTCCGTGTCTCTGTGTCTCCGTGTCGGTTCCCATCCCACCCACCACCTTCACCGTCAGCCAGTGGTTCTGCGTCCCCGAAACGTTCTCGTAAATGCGAACCTGCCCATCGGCCACGACCGTCACCAGGTCCAGGTCTCCGTCGCCGTCCAGGTCGCCCACCGCCGAGCCACGGGTCACGTTCGGACCGGCAAAACCGGCCCGGGATGTGACTTCGCGAAAGACACCCCCGGCATTCTGGAACAGCTGGTCACGCTGGGCGTAGGTCTCCGACGGGGAATAGAGATGCACGTTTGGAGAGATGTGGCCGTTTGCGAAGAAGAGGTCCAGGTCACCGTCGTTGTCGAAGTCGAACAGGTGGGTTCCGAAGCCCAGCGGCATCGTGGTCGGGCCATAAATGCCGACCTCCTGGCTGGCCTCCGAGAAGACCTGCTTCGACTCGTTCCGGTAGAGCGCATAGGGCTCGTAGGAGAAATTTGTGACCACGAGGTCGGCGTCTCCGTCGCCGTCGATATCCCCGGCATCAATGCCCATCCCGGCCTGAAAGCGTCCGGTCAGCCCGGTGGCGACCCCGGCCTGCAGACCGATCTCGGAAAATCGTCCGCCGTCGTTGCGAAACAGAAGGTTCGGGGTCGTGTCGTTTGCCACGAAAATATCGGGGTCCCCGTCATCGTCGTAATCCAGCGTCACCACCCCAAGCCCCTTCCCGTTGGAATCCACGATGCCGCTGCGCACAGAGGCGTTCACAAAGGTCCCATCCCCTCTGTTCTCGAACAGGAGATCGGGCTTCCCGGGAAAGTTCTCCGGCGTGCAGTAGGTGCGAACACCCTCCCGGGTCCAGACCGGCTCCTGAAGGGGGTCATAGGTCAGGTAGCGGACCACATACAGGTCGAGGTCTCCGTCCAGGTCGTAATCCAGGAAGGTTGCCCCGGCGCTCCATCCCGCTACCCGTACGCCAGAAGGTTCGGTCACGTCCGAAAAGGTACCATCTCCGTTGTTTCGATACAGAATGGTCCGGTCATAACCCGTGACGTAGAGGTCGCAGTCCCCATCGTTGTCGCAGTCGGCGGCTGCACACCCCATGCCGTATCCCTGTCCCCAGAGCCCGGCCTGATCCGAAACCTCGTGGAAACGGATCCCGGACGCCGGGGCCTTGACGGTATCGTTCCGGTAGAGGGCGTTTTGACCTCTCTTTCGGAAGTCTTCAAGGGGGGCCCCGTTGACCAGGTAGAGGTCGAGATCCCCGTCGTTGTCGTAATCGAACAGGGCGCATCCGGACCCCATCGTCTCCAGGTAGTGCCACCCCCCCTGCGCCCCGGTCCGATGCGTCCACGTGACTCCAGACGCCTCTGTCACATCTCGAAACAGAGGCGCCCCCCCCTCTTCCGCCCGGCATTCCGACCGCATCCCCAGGACGACGCAGCAGGCGTACAGAAGGCGCTTCATCGCCCCCCCGCTCCTTCCCGTTCGAGTCGGGCGATCTCCTCCCGGATGCCGGACGCCTCGGGATGGTCGGGGCGCAGATCGAGGGCCTTTTTCAGGGCGGCGACCGCCGCCTGCCGGTCGCCCATACGGGCGTGAAGAAGCCCCAAATAGACACGGATATCGGCGTTCGTGGAATCCAGAACCGCTGCCTGTTTCAGGGCCTTTAACGCCCCCCCATCGTCCCCCAGCCAGATGAGGACATCCCCCAGATGCACGTACGCCTCAGCGTATTGCGGGGACAGGGCAACGGCCGCCCGGAAGCACGCCTCAGCTTGCGCATACCGCTTCTGGTCTTTGTGGAGAAGTCCCAGCGTCACGTGGGCCTCCACATAATGGGAGTTGATGGCAATGGCCTCGGTCAGGGCGGCCTCTGCCTCTGAAAAGTCCCCCAAATAGAAATGGGTGAGTCCTATATTGTAGTGGACGGTGGGATCTCCCGGATACAGCAGCCCGGCCGTTTCAAAGGCCCGGAGCGCCAGCCGGTACTTGCCAGCCTCCAGATGGGTCCTTCCTTCTCGAATGTGATAGTCGCCATATTTCGGGTCGAGTTCCGCTGCCCTTTTGAACGCAGGGATGGCCTCGCGGTGACGCCCTATCCGTTCCAGCGCCTCCCCCAGAGAAAAGTGGGCGTCCGCATCCCCCGAATCAATCTGGATGGACTTCTGGAGTTCCTCCAGCGCCCGCTCCAAATTTCCGGCCCGGGTGAAGGCGGACCCAAGCAGGTAGCGCATACTGGCGTCACCCGGCCTGAGCCGCGCCGCTTCTTCGAGGTGAGCCACCGCCTCTGCCACGCGCTCTTGAGAAAGCATGAGAACGCCCAGGTCCCTCCGGGCCTCTGCACACGAAGGGTCCAGCTCCAGCGCTCGCCGGAGGCGTTTCTCTGAGGTCTCAGAATCCTTCGGCTCCCCTGCCGCACGATGGGCAATCCACTCCCTGAATGCCTCCACGGATCGGGTGGGAACGGATGAAAGGACGCCTTCTGAACCGAGTCCGGCGGAAGAACCGGTCTGTTGCAGCAGCCACTCTGCGATGCGGTCCTGGATCACCAACAGGCGCTCAGGCGACCCGGAAAAGGGGGGACCCGCGTGAACCGTCCCGGAATCCAGCCGGGCGACCCGGACCGAAACCTCGATCCCCTCGTCGGCCAGGCGATAAGCGCCCGACAGGAGGACGCTGGCGCCGACAGAGATCCCGGCCTCCATCCACGCCTCGATCCGATCCAGACGGCCTTGCGCGGTGTCTGGAGCTGCACCCTCTTTTATGGTCACACGGGCTACTGCGCCGAGTTTCGCCGTCAGGCCGTACTGGAATCCGGGGCCCAGCCAGTCCAGGTCGGGCCTGCCTGTCTGATTCTCGAACGGAAAGACGGCGATCACAGGCCCGGCGGCGCTCTGCGGGGGGACCGTCAGCAGAGCGAAGATCAGCGTGATCCATGCAACCTTCACCCGTCGGTTCTCCCAAAGAAGAATGGACCCTTAGCCGAACACCTCCCGATTCGCCCTGGCGTAGCAGCCCTCCACGCCAAGCTCCACAAACACCGTGATCGCCTCCAGGTAGTCGTCGACGATCTCCCACTCCGTTGGAACCGGCATGTACCCCCTCGAGCCGAGGTAGCCCTGCCTGCCTTCATGTGCGATGAACATCAACCTGCAGTGCCTGTGGAACAGCGAGGCGTTGAAGTGGAACTTCAGCGGCTCAGGCGGGTCGCCGTCCCCGTGGAGTTTCTTGAGTTGGCGGCCCTTCTCCGAGAATATCTTCTCGGCGCGCCGCTGCCACTCCCGCATCACCGGCCAGTAGGGCGGTTCGTGCGAGCGCACCTGTATCGCAAAATTGCTGGCGCAGGCGTGCAGGTCGAATGCCGCCTCCAGCCCCAGATTCCTCGTGAAGTCGATGGCCGCCTGGACCTCCACCGCATCTGACTTCTCGATCGAGCGGCGGCGGTTGCTGGCGTATCCCGCGCCGTTGAACTGCCCGCCCATGAAAATGGCATCCCCCGGGTCGAAGTAGTAAAGCGGCTCCTCGCTCCCGGAATCGTAGGGAATCAGGCTGCCATCCTTCTGCAAGCCACTGGCATAAACTCCGCACGTGTCCACGCCCTGAGCGTAAAACGTGTCGGGGCACACCGTCCGGCCGTCCGGGTTCAGGCAGGGCAACACGTACAGATGCGCCTGCTGCAAAAGTTCGAGGAGGCTGTCGTGGGGCTTTCCGGCCAGGTCCTCCCCCGCCTCCATCAGGTGGATCAGGTTCATCGCGGAGGCCACCGTGCCCGGCTCGTGGCCGTGCGTCCCTCCGATCACCATCAATTTTACGCACCCCTGGCGTCCGTACTCCACCGCCCGGACCGGATAACCCAGCGACGACGGTCCCACCTCGTGCAGCGTTCCCTTTTTTAGCCGGTGGTTCAGATAGTTCTGAACCTTTCCGAAGTTCGAGAGCCAGAAACCTGGAACCGCGATCTCAGGAATCTTGACGTGCATCTACACATCCTCCTCTCCTGCCATTCGTCCTGCCGCTAATATGGAAACGTCTCGCTATCCGGGGCTTTCGAGAGTTCCATCAGAAACCGCCCCATCCCCTCGATGGCCGACTCGATCACGGCTTTACCTTTTTCCGCAGAGGCCCTGGTGGCGTCTCCCCCCGCCGAGGCAGGAACATACAGATGCCACGGACGGACAAACTCCACTCCGGATTGTCTCAGGGCCCCCACTCTGGGCTGTCTTTGCGGGTGGTTTCCTATCTTATCCTTCCGCACCAGGTTGGGCTTTAGATAGAGCACCTGTGAGGTCTCTTCCTCTCCTGCGTGGTCGCTTCGATTCTCCCAGACACTCAACGCCTCCGGGGATACGAAGGCGCTGTAATCCACCAGGCAGGCAAAGGGGTGACCTTTTTGCGCTTCGAGATCGCGCAACACTGCCTGGACCACGTCGGAATTTCCGCCGTGCCCGTTTATGAAGACCACGCGGGATACGCCGTCCGCCTCGCACATCGCGACCAGGTCCTTCAGAAGACCCATAAAGGTCCGCACGCTCATCCGACACGCAAACGGAAAGGCCCGGAAGTTGTTGTTCAGGCTGATCCGCAGGGGGGGCAGGCAGATCACCCGACCGCCCTGCTCGTTGGCCCGCCTGACGCCTCCGTAACTGATCGCCTCCACCTGGAAGCTGTCCGTGCCGTAGGGCAGCGCCGGACCGTGTGGTTCGGTGGACCCGATCGGTATCACACTGACATTTGGGTCCAGACCCCGCACATCGTCGATGGTCATCTCCTCCAGAATTCCTGAGTATAACTGCGCCACATCAAAGCCCTCCCATGTTATGATTCGGACGGAACAGGAATTCCCTGCCGCTTACCAGCCGTGTACGTAGTGCCCCTGACCCGGAAACCAGACGGCGTCCACGACAAACGAGAGCGCGACGCCCAGGCTCCAGCCTGCCAGGATGCCCAGAAAAAAGGGTTGCCACCTCCGGTACATCAGCACGCCTCCCGTTCGCAGGATAACAGACTTGATCCCCCACACCACGAAGATGGAGAACACGGCCAGCTGGGTGGTCCAGGCGAACGAGACCGGGAACCCGATCGGATGCAGCGGCCAGCCGGGGAATCGGTAGTGCAAGGCGGTGAGAAGCGACATTATTGCGGCGCCAACCGCGAAGACGGAGGTCCGCTCCCAGCTGGCGTAGAACGGGTCGCGTATCATGGAGACCGTATAGTTGAACACCCAGGGGCCAGCGTAGGAAAAGGGGTAGGTGCTGAAGTTAGAAGCCCCGTGGGCGTATCCCAGCCGGGCGGTGAAGAAGAGGTCGGCGAGAAGTCCCACGACCACAACCAGGGCGATCGCCGGGGCCAGGCGACGCCGGTGTTCCCGGAAGAAATCGGCGATCCGGACGGCGTGCGTGAAGGGCGTCATGAAGATCCCCTTCCCCTGGCAGACCAGGCTGTAGGTCAGGCTCATCCCCGTCAGGTCTCCCGGCAGCAGCGAACGGGTGCCTACGGCAAACAGCGCCACATACTGCTCGGTCACGGTGGTTCGCATGTAGATCAGCCCGGTCTCGGCCACGATACGCGCCACGGCCAGGTAGTTGATCACCAGCGCCGGGACCATGACGGCAAGAAATTTCCCCGGTATGCCGAGCCTGTAGAGGAAGGACACGACGAAAATCAGCCCCCCGATCAGGCCGAAGACCGCGGCCCGATAGGACAGCAGCTCGCCGGAGTCGTCCGTCTCTGCCTTGCCAAAGGCCGACGCGAACACCTCCTTCAGATGAAATCGGGCGGTCCAGAGGCCCCAGCAGACCAGGACAGTCAGGGCCCCGAACCCCTGCCAGGCCGCAACGGCGGTGTCTACGGAGAAATTGCCGCCGTGCCGGCCGATGACGAAACCAACCCGGTTGAGGATGCCGCTCTCGACCCAGAAGATAACAAAGAAAAACCAGATGGAGAAGAGGATGTTCAGGCTGGCGAAGTAGGCGAAGCCCATCGTGTAAAGGTTGAGCCGGGTGTGTATTCGAGGGAACCCCCGGACGAAGACGGTCCACTGGAAAGGGCCTCCGACCGGAATCCTGGGGACCATCGGTGAAAAGTAGCCCAGAATGTTCCAGCAGACGCTGCCGAAACTCAGACAGAACCCCGCCCAGAAGTGTCCCCCCCGCAGCGCATCCGGGAGTATCCGACCGGGCGACCTCAGCGCCAGGCACGTTCCGACGGCCGCCAGGGGGTACAGCAGGCGCTCGTGGTGCACCCACTGCCGGTGCAAAATGACGGCGATGCAGAAGAAGACGACGCCCAGCCCGACCAGAAACGCCAGCCACCAGCACATCGGCCCCAGCCAGACCTCGTATGGAATCCCCCGGCCTTCGGGCAGTCCCTCGAAAAAGAAGGTCATCGCCCCGTGTTCGTTGGAAGGGATGGCCCATTGTGGGACCTTGTGATGAAGGTAGTGCGCCCACTGGTTTTCGGGGGTGGCGTGGTAGTAGAAACTGCCCAGGACACCCATCAGGAAGCCGGTGATGCCGTGTGTGGGCAGGATGGCCCCCACGAACCCCATGGCCAGAATGGTCAGGAGTTCGGCCTCCTGCAGGGCGGCCCCCGGCCTGAAACGCCGCACGGTCCCGTTGAGGAAGAGGGCGACCAGGAAGACCGCCAACAGACCGATTGGAAAATGGGAGAGCTGGAGGCTGGAGCTGTGGATGAGATAATCGGACGTCGAGATCCAGACGTTGATGGCCAGGACCATGGCCAGGCCCAGGCCGATAGCGCGAAAGGTCACGACGCCGCCAGCAGTTTCGATGTTACGGTGAAGGTTTGGGTCTTCGCGGACGGTCGACCCCACTGCCATATTCAACTCCGTGGTGAATCTTCTGGACCTGGTGTCACTGTTTCAGGGCCGGCCGGTAGCTCCAGGATTGCTGATACCCCTGCATGTGGATTTGCGCTGGCTGATAGCGTGGCGGCTGCGCCAGAGCAGATCCGGCGGTTGCGCGGGCGAAACAGTCCATGGCAGCACATTCCGGGACTCCGGGCGTTGGAGCTACGGTCACGGTATCGGGTATCCTCTCGCAGGCGATGGCCTGCGCCAGCGCCCGCAGAAGCTCACCTGGGCCGCATTCCGCCCGGTGCGCGCGTATCGCAGCCGGCAGACGGCCGTAGGCGTTGACGAAATGGACGATCTGCCTGGCGCCTAGAAGGAGGTCCTGGCGTTTGAATATAACCGGAGCAGACGGGACCAGAACCTCTTCGACAGGTCCCAGGGTCCGGCGAATCTGGATGTGGGAAGGACGACGATGTTCCCGGAGCATGAACTCGACATACTGGGCAAGCACCAGCAGCGCATCGGCGGCAGAAAGGGTTGTTCTCGCTATCTTTACGTGGTTGAAGCGTTTCAACATCTGGCCTGCGACAGACCGCACCTGGGCCTCGCTGAGCCACTGGCCGGGCGGCTCGGCGTATTCTGCAAAGACATCGGCGAACTTCGTGATGCGAATGTCTTTGCGCCTGGATAACCACCGGGCCGCCGCCGCCGTCCACTCCAGATACGCCTCCCGGTCTGACGGTGAAAGGGTCACCGAGCGCTCCCATCTGCGGCCGTGTGGGTAGGGAACGACAATCCCTTTCTCTCCAGGCCGTTGAAAAAGGGTGGACCAGTCATACCAGCCGAACCATTCCGCTGTCGCCCAGCAGGTGGGGTGGCCGGCGATGACGATGTGGGTGTGCCCCTTTTCCAGTTGCGCGTCGAAGCGCTCCTGAAACCTCTTCAATTCCTGATCCGGGTGTATCTTGGGCGGCCGGCGGCCAGGCCGGTCCGGGTCGAACTGAAATCCTCCCAGGCCGCTCTGGCCTGACACCGTACGAGAATGCCTGCCCACCACGAACATCCCCAGAATCCATCCAAAGCCCTCCAGAGGCGCGCCCAGTCCGCCGTTCCACACCCTGACCCCCGCCTGCCGCAGCGCCCAGGTTGTCGCCGGGCTGTGGTTGTTATCGTGCTGGCAGGTGGCTACGGGAAACTGCCCTGTGATCTCGGCAACATCCTGCAGGCCCGGGACCTCATACATCAGCCCCTTCTGCACGCCCTGGTCCCAGGGATCTCGATTGCCGTAGATGAGGGCCGGCTCGGGGTACTCGAACAGGTAATTCCCGTGATAGTCGATTTCATGCCCCCGCAGAGCGTCCAGCACATCCTTGCGGCCACGCTCCCTCAGTACACGGGCCTTTTCTCCTGCCATAAAGAAACACGCCGGGAGTCCGGCGTTGTGATAGATCTGCGCAAGCCGCAAGAGGGTGTCATCGGCCTCGGGGTTGACAGGATCCTCTGTGTCAAAGATGATAAAAACATAGGGTTTGCTCACGCGGCTTCCTCCTGAAATATCACCTGTCACGCTGTCCCTTGTCGCCTTTCAGATGGCGGTCGAACCAGTCGAATGCGATCTGCTGGAGTTCCACGTCATAGCAGTGATCCTTCGGCAGGTATACGTGGCTGAATTGCTCCGGGCAACCTGCCCACGCATAACCCTGTTGGATCTGGCGGGCGGCTTCGAGTTGCCCCTCCCGGGGAAACATCTCATCCTCGCTGTTGCTGATCACCATGCTGGCGGATGGGGCCGCCATAATCGTCAGGTCTGGCAAGTCAAGGCGGTCCCACACACCGGGCAAATGGCAGTAGGTCCCCACTGCGCCGGCCACGTTATAGACCTGTTGATAATCCCCGGTCGTCATAAAACAGACGCTTACAGAGGCGGATATCCTCCGTTCCAGCGCGGCCATCACGTTCGTCCGCATGGCCCCTCCCGACAACCCTGTGCATCCGATGCGTGTGCTGTCCACCTCCTGGCGACCGATCAGATAATCCACGCACCGGCTATCGTCCCAGTACGTCAACCCCATCCATGTGGCGCCGGCCCAGGTGAGCTCCTTGACGCCCAGATAGAACAGCTCGAAGAGTCTCCTGCCCATCGGTCCGTACTCCTCTTCGGTCCAGGACCACGGATCGGCGTCTTCGGGAATCCCGTTCAGGCCCCGCGGGGCGCGGGGGCCGAAGTGATGGGCGTCGATCACGATCACGGCGTATCCCTGTTTGGCGAACTCGTCGGCCAGGTACTTTCCGCTGTAGCACTTCTCGCGGTGTTTGCGCAGGACCGGGTGGTCGCGGTCCTGGCTAACGATCCGATCCTTGCCAAACCACATCGGTCCGCCCCAGGCGTGAAAGACGACCAGCCCCGGCACGGGATATTCCACGTTTTTGGGAAGCAGGAAATACCCCTCCACGCGGATCCAGGGGGTCGTGTTGAACGCGACGTGCTCCAGGGTGAAGCCCGGACGATCCTCCTTGGAGAGTACCTCGGCCCGGAGGTCCAGGGGACCGGGATCGTAATGCAGGCCCTCCAGCAGACACCGGTGCGCCGCCTCGCGCCACTCGTCGAACGTGCCGCCGGGGTGCGCCCGACGCCAGCGTTCGGCGTTGAGGTCCAGAAGCCGGTGGGCGCGAATGCCCTGGATAAGCCCTTCCAGACTTCCGTACCGGTTCAGAGGTTCTCTGGATATTTTCAGGTGGCTCAGATCGGCTGCCATACGATCATCTCCCGGTTTTTGTCGATAAAGAAAAGCGGGCGCCGCAAAGGAATCAGGTGCGGACGCCCGCAACGTCCAAACAGGAAGGGCACACCGGCGCTCTCCCTCGAACCTTAAAGACAAGGGAAAGGCCCAACAGGCTTTTCCCGGACGAAACTTCTCAGAAGGTCCCGGTCAGGGAGACACGCACAGGCGCCGTGTTGAACAGCTCTCTGTCCACGTAAGACACGTCCACGCCGATGCCGTGCCCCGCATCGAAGTCCCGCTTCACGCCGGCGCCGAGCGTCCAGCGGCCGGTGTCGTAGCGCCACCGGTAGCCTGCGCGTAGCGCCAGGGTGTTCGCCAGCCAGAGTTCCCCCCCGAAGTGCATCCGCTCCCGGTCGTCCAGGTGATGCGCCAGCTCCACCGCGCCCGTCAATCTGTATGGACCGTCCTTCCGGCCGATAACCTCCCTCGCCGCCGCAACGGTGTAGACAAAGGGCTGGGCAAACGCGGTTCCCACGTCCGTCGAGCCTGGCCTGATCAGTCCCCGGTTCGGCCCGACATTGTTGAACGACATGGCGAGCCGGGAGCTGCCGATACCGGTGTAATAGAGGCTGGAGAAGTCAAAGTTGATGCTGTTCGCCCTGACGTCGTCCAGCCTCTCCTGCAACCACTTGGCCGAAAGCCCGATGGATAGCCGGTCGAATATCTGCCGCGCGTAGGCCGCCTTCACGAAGACGTTGCCGCCGGAAATCTCCCTCCCGGACTTCCCCTGCGGGTCCAGAGGCGTGGTCTCCAGGCTGGTCGGCCCCTGAAACTGGATAAACGACACCCCGACGGTCCCCGCGCCGACTCGCCGGGCCAGGGCCCCCGTGAAGAACTTCGAATCGACGAACCACCTGGTGTAGCCCAGGGCGTAGGCGAACCGCTTGACCCTGGTCAGCCCTGCCACGTTCCAGTAAATGGCGTTGATGTCGTCCGATACGGCCGTAAACGCATCGCCCATGCCCGAGGCCCGGGCGCTCTGTCCCACCTTCAGGGCGGTAAAGGCGGACCGCCCTGTCCCCTTGTAGTAGGAAGGGCCGACCCATCGCCCCTCCTTGAAGCCGGGCGGCAGCAGCATGGGGTCGTCGGCCCATGTCCTGCCACAGAGCAGAACGAGCGCGGACAGGGCCGGAATTCCAAGAATAATCCACTTCCTCACGGCGCATCTCCTTTTATATCTCCGGAGCGGGGTCCGCCTGGCAGACGGCCCCGCGCTGCCGTCAGTGGTCGTTACTGGATGACTATGAAACTCCCGGTCTGAACCTTCCCCTTCTCGAACTCGCCCGGCACCAGCGATTCCACGACGAAAAAGTACATCCCCGGAGGAACTCCTGATGACCCCACGCCCGAGAAGGGCCGCAGGTCCCACTCCATCTCCGCCGAGTGGGATGTCCCCGCGGCGCCCTGATGCACGATGCGGGTCTGCAGGTCCCCGGCGGCGTTGTAGATCGACACCCGCGCCATCCGGGGGAGGTTGATGAAACGCACCCGCCGGTTGTTGCTTCCCAACGCCCCGAAGTTGTGTATCCCGTCGTCCCTCCAGGGGTTGGGCACCATCTTCACCCTGTTCTGAAGGGCATCCGAGGCCGCCGACGCGGCGATCACGGCCGGGAACTGCCGGCCCTCCTGGGAGCTGCGGGCCGGGTCCACGATGTAGCTCGCGCTCACGCCCGCCTTCACGTGCCGCTGCACGATTGCCGGAAGGTCCGCCAGCGTGGTCGGGGCCGGCCTCTGCGCTCCGGGGATGGCGTTGTTCTGGGCATTGCGGTTCTGCCAGGTGTCGTGCCCCTTGCCGAAGGCCGCCACGTTATACCTGTATTCGAAGCCCGTCAGCGAGCCCTCGTCCGTGTAGGTGTAGCGTCCGCCGGAGAGAGACTTGGAGTCTCCCGCCCGGACCTCGGCGACGACCTTCCAGGGTCCGTCGTTGTTCCCCTGGTGGACGACCGGCGCCTTCTCCAGAAAGCTCGTGTTCCGGTAGACCCGGTAGCCCGCGACATCCTTGTCGCTGAAATCGGGATGCGTGGCCTTGTCCGCCCCCCCCAGCCAGGAGATCTCGACGTTGCCCTGGCCGTTGCTGCTCAACCGAACGGCCTGATCCGGGAGGAGAAAGCTGAAATTCTTCGACTCCAGGTCGGGCGGCTGGTTGGGCAGGTCGTAGCCTATCCGGTAGAGCAGCCGCCCCCGCTCGATGTGGTCGAACAGGGCCTTCTCGCCGCTGGCGACCTCCTTCGGGGCGCCCGAACCCATCGTCCAGAGCCGCCAGTCCATCGGCTCGCCGCCGAACCCGGCGAACTCGTTTCCGGCGCCGGCCGCGAACACCAGCACGACCTTCGCCCTCTCGCCCGGCTTCAGGCTCCAGGGGCCGTAGACCTGCGTATGGAGCTGGCCCTGAAGCTCCTGCTCGCCCTGCCTGGGGCCGTTCTTGATCGGGTTGTTGTCGACGGGCGAGGAGGGTGTGATGAACGCCTCCCACATCTGGTCCTGGTTCTGTCTGGTGATGTCCGGCACGAGGCTTGGGCTCCACCAGTGGGAGTAACGGGGCTGGTCGGCGGGGAGGTCGGGACCGCCGGCCGCTGTGCCCGGCAGGGGGACGTAGACCTCCGGGTCGTTGATGAAGGGCGGCGTCAGGTCCACCGGCCCCCACCCGACATATTGCGGGGAGAGGAGCTCCCCTTCCCCCCGCTGAGGGATGGGGAGGCCGTTTGCGCTGGTGGCGCCCACATACACGCCGACGTAGGGGTTCCCCAGGTCCTGGATCGGCGTGTCGGGATGGTCTCCGTCGTACTGGTAGGAAACCTTTTTGCCCTTGTAGGGCCCGGAATAGTTGGAGGCCTCCGTGTACTGATACCGGTCGTCGGCGCTGTTCAGGATGCCGGATAGCGCCCAGACCGCCCCTGCCTCGCTCACGTCGAAGTAGTTCAGGTAGGCCAGATAGACTTCGTCGTAGGCCCGGTTCGACGTGTTCTCGGCCACCATCTCCACGATGAAGAAGTCGTCGAAATCGGGGTGACCCCACCCGTAGGCGTAGCGGGTGAACGTCATCCCCGTGCCATTCAACGTCTCATCACTCCTCCATTTGGTGACGACGATCTGCTCCGGGAAGTGGTCCATCTCGGGGAGCGGGTAGTCCCCGTTCTCCCGGTAGTTGGCGATCACGGCGGGCATCGGCCCGCCCGGCGCGGCCCGCGCTGGCCCCCCCTTGTCGGACCTGAACCAGACGGTGGCGTCCCTCGTCTCGAAGCCCAGCCCGGCCTTCGCGAATGGGTGCTGGTCGCCGTTGCTCAACTTCATGTTCCCGCCGGGTCCGAAGTCGGGGACGACCTCCCGGATATCCTCGCTGACGAAGAGAGGGCCCGACGCGCTGATACGACGCTTTCCCGTGGTGTCTTTGGCAAAGACCCAGACCCCTTCGCCCCGGGAGCACTCGTTTTCAAACTGCGGGAGGAGCACGAAACTGCCGTACAGGCCCCGGCCCCTCGTCCCCGTCCAGTTGTAGGGGTAGCACATCGACGCCGAGTTTTCTCCCCACGCCCCCACCGTCAGGCCGGCCCCCTGAGTGCCCGTGTTCCGGAACGACGACGACAGCTTCGGCCGGTTGAGCTGGCCCATCAGGGCGGGGTCATCCGCCCGCGCCGGGCCGGGCGCCAACCAGCAGACACACAGCGATAGAAGCCCGGCCAGGGACCTTCTGATTATGGTGTGCAACATCTTGTTCATTCTCCATCCCTCCTACAGGCTGAACCGGACGCCGAAGTAGATTTCCCTCGTACGGTTCTGGAAGGTGCTGTATTCATCCCAGACCTGGCCCGTGTTCCGGACAACAGCCGGGTTCGGCTGACCGGGCATCAACCCGTACTTGGGCGTTTCGTTGTTGGTGGTGAAGAAGCCCTGCGGACTCAGGTTCTTCCTGTTGAACAGATTGGTCGCCTCGAAGAAAACCGTCGGCTGGAGCCTGCCTGCGGAGAAGGTCTTCTGCACCCCCAGGTCTGTCGTGAATGCCGTCGGACCGGTGGCCAGAATGGTCCGATTGGTGTAGAGCTCGTTCGTGGACGGCGACGGGATGTTCGGAACATATTGGAAAAAGGTGCCCTGGTCCACCCGCAGCACCAGGTTCACATTCAGGTCGCCCAGCGGGCGGAACCGGCCCCAGGCCGGCCCAAAGTCCGCCGGCGTGGCGAAGATCGCCGTGACACTCCCCTCGCCGGGCGCGTCCCGCCGGTCCTGCGGCCCGCGGATGCCCGTGATGGTGTCGTCCCAGCTCCGGACGCCGATGTCCCTCTCGCCGCTCAGGGGAAGCCCGACCGCCCCCGCGTCCGTCCGCATCCTGAATTCATTGCCGGTGAACTCCTCCGGCACGCGGAACCGGAACACCGTGTTGAGCTGTCCCTGGACCTGCTGGTTGCTGAGCTGCCCAAAGGACTGCATCTCTGCGGCTGTGAGCGGCTGGTAGACCCGCTCGCCCGTGCTGGGGTCGATCTGGAACTTGTAGCGGTATTCGCCCTTTTGGAAGAACCGGCTTCCGGCGACGGCGCGTATGGTGTTCCCCTGGCCGTAGAGCACATTGTTCTCCCAGTACCAGGTGTAGGAGGCGTTGAACGAGAAGAAGTGGCTGAACCGCTTCGACACGGCCAGCTCCAGCCCCCGGCTCTCGGCGCTGTAGCGGTTCACGAACATATTCGCCGTCTCGTCCCTCCGCTGGTCGGGTAAATATAAGGCCATCCCCTGGCTCTGGGGGTAGTCATCGCTCCGGCGATAGAAGTAGGTGCCCGTGAACTTGTAGTCCGACACTAAGTTCCAGTCCAGGCCCGTTTCGTAGCTGGCCGTGGTCGGGACGCGCAGATAGGTCGTGCCAGACGCGTTCTCCTCCGCCAGACCACCGTAATACTCGTAGGAACTCAGACGGCCGTCGTTGTTCAGATCCTCGTGGATCTTCAGGCCTGAACCCGTCCGCCAGCTCTGGCCGTAGAACTGGTAGGCGATCGGCTGCAGAAAGAACTTGCCATAGGAGAAGTGGAGGGCCACCTTATCCGAAAAGGGGTGCGACGCGCCGAACCGGGGCGAGACGCGCCAGCGGTTGGGCCCGTCCCACAGGGGGAACGCCTGCGGGTCCCCCGGATAGGGGCTCTGGGCATCGCGCCGCACGTTCTGCATCCAGTTGGAGAAATACTGGTGCTGCGGCATCGCATTCCAGACCGACTCGTGTCGTGATTTCCCATTATGGACAATGCCGTCCAGGCGCAGTCCCATGTTGATCACCAGCCCCTGGAACTCCACCTTGTCCTGGATGTAGGCCGCCACCTGCATCCACTTTCTGGGAAAATCCCTGAACCCGTTCCAGGCCGGGTCGTCTAAGTTGCCTGCCGCGCCCAAGCTGGGCAGGTCCGAAACGAGGTCGCGCGTCGGCACGTAGTCCATCTTCCCGTCATCCCCGTAGAGGTGCTTCGCGGCCTCGTAGTAGTCGTAGAGCGTCCAGACGTCGTAGCTTCCGGGCGTGCCCCTGCTGTCCTGCCCCCACTCCCACGTCGAAAGCCGGGTGAGATCGATCCCCAGCTTGACGAAGTTCGATTTTTTCACCTGGCTCGCGAAGTCGAGCTTCAGGCTGTAGCGCGTCTGGCGGTCCAGGCGGAAGTCCTGCACGTTTCGATGCGCCAGGAACCAGTCGTCCGCGTCCCGCAAGCCGGCCAGCGTGGACGACTGCGTGTCAAGCGGCATGCCCACCGTGTCCCGCTTGCTGTCGGATCGAGAGATGCGCAGTTCATAAAACGTCCTGGGGGACAGGGCGTGCGTCATCACGGCGTAGACCATCCCGTCCAGAATCTTCTCCTTACCCGCGCCCGACTGCCCGGCCGGCAGGAAGATGTTCTGGCCGGGGCTCAGCGCAGCCCCGGCGCCCCGAAACTCGTCCCTCCAGCCGAGCACCCCGCCGACCTTGAGGTCGATGTTTTGAGTCAGGTCGAAGGATAGCTTGCCCGTCACCTGGTAATTCGGCTCCGAGCGCAGGGCAGGAGACGGCAGGACCGCCGGTTTTCGGTCGGTCTGGATGCTGGCGTGGAACGTCACGCGCCTGTGGAGGGGCCCGGACACCGACGCCTCCAGGCGGTGCCCGGCCACGTCGGTGTAATCGTCAGGCTGCACGTGCACCAGCCGGCCCGTGTCGTCCCCCGTCCCCGGAATCCCGTCGGGACCGATGTTCTCCCGCTCGGCGAACCAGTTGGCGCGCGGATCCCCGGCGAACCGCCCGAAATAGTTGCCGATGCGGCTCTTCCCGGTCGCCTGGTCCAGGTGCACCCGCGGGTCATAGGCATTAAACCCGAAGTGCCTCTGGCCCGGCAGGGCGTAGCGGTATTCGAGAAATCCGTGAAAGTTCTGCCCCCCCTGCTTCGTCACGATGTTAATGAGACCCGCATCCATGTTCCCGTATTCGGCCTCCGGCACGCCCGTCACCACGGAGATCTCCTGAACGGACGACCGGTTTACGCCGGTGAACAGGTTGACCGCGCGCGCGTCGTTGCTCACCATCCGCACGCCGTCCACCGTGTAGCTGATCGGCGCCATGTTGGGCCCGAACTGGTCCCCCCATCCGGGGGTGCGCTCATTGTATGTAAACATCGTGCTCTGCCGCACGCCGCGCCCGTCGTGCTCGACCCCGGGCTGCAGCCCGACCCAGTCCTGCGTCTCCTTCACCAGAGGCATCCGTGCGATATCTTCCGCCGTGACATAAGCCTTGCTGGCCGTCTTGTCGTGCTCGACCAGCGGCCGCTCCGCCTGCACGACAACCTCCTGGGCCTCAAGAGGCGCCTCTGTCAACTGAAAGTCGACCCTGGACGTGTAGTCCACCACCACCTTCACGCCCTCTTTGGCCACCTTTCGATAGCCGATCAGCGACGCCTCCAGCCGGTATGCGCCCGGCTCCACCAGCAGGATCACATAGTACCCATCCGGGTCGGCAATTGCCCCCTGGCGCGTACCCACGATCACCACATTGGCTCCGGGCAGCGGAGACCCCTTGTCGTCGGTGATCCGTCCGACGATCTTCCCTCTGGTCGCGGCGGTGGCCGGGTTCTGCCCTCCAGACAGGCAGAGCAACACGGCTGTTAGAATCGGGATAATCTTTCTCACAGACATGAGGCGCCTCCTTACAGTCTTCCGATGTAATATCTTATGGAAACACCGATTTCGAAATACTGTAGCGGATAGGTGCGACCAACGCCGTAGGCATCCATCTGGCGCAGCTCCCCGATCAACAGGTGATACCGGGCGCGGACATCCAGGGCGGTGTTGTTCATCAGCACCTCTACCCCCCCTCCCAGACTGCCCCCCCAGGCCACGTCGGTGTCCTTAAAAGGGTCCAGCAGCAGCGTGTCGTCCAGGCCGGTCCCCTGATCGGGTTGGCCCGCAAAGATCAGGCCCGACACCGAGTTGGTGTAGTGATAGAACCCCCCACCGAATGCAAAGTAGGGGCCTACCACCACCTGTTGACTTCCACCGCCGGCCGCCATCCGGTCCACAAAGTGATACAGGCCGTTCACCGTGAAGGCGTTGATGGTCATAAGATTACGCGCCAGCGGGCTTTTGTACCGCCTCCACTTATTCGGGCTGCCCTCGGGCCAGAAGAAGGTGCTCTCCTCCAGCTTTCCGGGATCGAACCGCGACCGGTGGTACTCCACCTCCACCGTCGTCCGGGGGCCTTGCGCGTAAGTCACAAACGTACCCCATGTCACCGCTTCCCTGAACCGGTCCTTCAACGTCGAGACCGGGAAATGGAAATTCCCGTTGATCCCGAGCCCTACCTTGCCGACCACATTCCCCTCTGCCTGGGACGATGCCTCAGGAGGCAGAAGCAGAAATAGCAGCAGGATCGGAACCAGCAACTTCTCCCTTCTGAACATATCCTCCTCCTGTAACCGTCTATTGAAAAGATGGCAGATAGGAAACCTTCTCATCCTCCCCAACACACACGCTATCCAGCGCTTTACATCCCTCCTTTCTTCGTCTTCCTTGACACCCCTGCCAGGGCTGCCTCCTGCTGAATAGACTTCCGCCTTGACAAAAACAGCCCAAACATATATTTTTAAACACTTCAAGGTGTATGAGAGGACTTTATCGTCCCCTCGTATCACCTGATCAGCCGTTAGCTCTGATCCCTGGAAAGATTGGGAGCTAACGGCTTTTTTTAGAATTCGAGTGAACACCCCTGTTTGTCTTCCTTTACTCCCTCCCTTCTCAGGCGCGCCGGAACGGTCCATCCAGGGCTTCGCCGACTTGCGCCGACATCAGGGACTGTCTCCCATATTCGATATGTTCCCGCATATGAATGCCGGCCCGTTCCGCATCTCCCTCGATGATGGCGTCGGCGATCTCTAAAAGTTTCTTGTAGTTTCCCCTTATCCTGTCCATGCTCTGGCTCAAGACGCCAAACGTCACCCGATGCATCTTGTCATGAAACCCCCTCATGACCTGGATGATCTCCCGGTTACCCAGAAAATCGGCGAGCATTAAATGAAAATCCGCATCGAGTCGTGTGCACCGGGCCGCATCCCCCTTTTCCACGGCGACCCCCTGCGCCTTCAGCGTTGCCCTCAACTGTTTCGCCTGATCCGGAGTAAGCCGCCCGGCGAGCTGGCTTACCACAAAGGTTTCAAGAAGCACGCGAATATCCATGAGATCCACGATCTCCCGGACCGAAAATTCCCGAACCACCACCCCCTGCTGAGGGGATATAGCGACAAACCCCTCGGCCTGCAGGCGTTCCAGGGCCGACTGGATCGGGGTATTGCTCATCTCGAGCCTTGCCTGCAGCGCCCGTTTTGAAAGAAACGTCCCACCAGGAAAGACTCCTGTAAGAATGAGTTCCTTAATTTCGCGGTATGCCCGTTCTTTGAGGAGTCCCTTTTCGGAGGTGCTGTTGAACGCCTTGTGTACGGTGGCAGTTGAGCTGGTATGTTGCATAAGTTTTCTCCAAACTTTAGTGAAGTTTTAGTCTGACTTATCAAAAATAACACGTTCGGAACCCTTTGTCAAGTTAATTTTCCTCGATTCTTCGATATTTTGGCGGGAATGGGAAAGTTTCGTATTATTTAGGGGGACGGGCCTGTCAGTATAAAATACCCTTACCGTTACCGTTCAAGGGGTGTTCATTATGAGAAGAGGTATTCCGTGTTCGTTCGGGTTTGCAGCCGTCCCGGCGATCGCCGCGCTGGCGGCCGTGGGGTGGGTGGCGATCCCGGCGGTCGCTGAGGTCAGGCCTCCCCTCACGGAGGAACAGAAGATCATCCACCTGCTGGGCCGGATAGGCTACGGCCCGCGCCCCGGGGACGTCGAGCGGGTCCGGCGAATGGGTGTCGACAGGTACATCGAGCGGCAACTCCACCCGGAGCGCATCGACGATTCGGCGACGGAGGCGCGGCTGACGGGGCTGCCCTCGCTGCGCATGGGCGTCGCCGAGGTCTATGAGAGGTATCCGCAGCCCAACCAGGTCGCGCAGAGGCTCGGTCTGCGTCGTCGGGGGGCCGGGGCCGACAGCGCCGGGGAGGATGAGCGGGAGGTCCGCCGGCAGGTCCGGGCTTACTATGAGGAACACGGGCTGCTGGCGCCCCAGAGGCTGCTTCAGGAGCTGCAGGCGCAGAGGCTCATCCGGGCCGCGCACAGCGAGCGGCAGCTCCAGGAGGTGATGACGGATTTCTGGTTCAACCACTTCAACGTCTTCTGGGGGAAGGGGGCGGACCGGTGGCTGACGACGGACTTTGAGATGAACGCCGTCCGGCCGCACGCGCTGGGGAGGTTCAGGGACCTCCTGTTGGCCACGGCCAGGGGCCCGGCGATGCTGTTTTACTTAGACAACCACCTGTCGGCCTCGCCCGACGCGAAGAGGCCGAGGCGGAGGGTCGGCGCAGGGATGGATGCCGGGCAGCGCCGCACGCAGGCGAACTCTCAGCGCAACCGGAGGCCCGGCATCAACGAGAACTATGCGCGCGAGCTGATGGAGTTGCACACGCTGGGCGTCGATGGGGGCTACACGCAGAAGGACGTGCAGGAGGTCGCCCGCTGCTTCACCGGATGGACGATCGAAAACCCTTACCGGGGCGACCGGCCCGCGATGGAGGGGGAGGGGAGGAGGGGCGGAAAGGCCCGAAAGGTCGGCGCATTCACCTTCCGCGAGTGGATGCACGATGAGGGCGAGAAGACGGTGCTGGGCCGCCGGATTCCCGCCGGGGGGGGCATCCGGGACGGGGAGAGGGTGATCGAGATTCTCGATCCCGGCGCCGCCCGGTTCATTGCGACCAAGCTCGTCCGGCGATTCGTGAGCGACGATCCGCCGAAGTCCCTGGTGGACCGGGTGGCCGCGGTCTACGAGAAGACGGACGGGGACATTCGCAAGATGTTGAAGGCGATCCTCACGTCCCCGGAGTTCTACGCGCCGGAGGCGTACCGCGCCAAGGTCAAGTCGCCGTTTGAGCTGGCGGTCTCGGCGGTCCGCGCCCTGGGCGGGGAGACGGACGGCTCGCCGCGTCTCGCGCAGTTCATCGCGCGGATGGGGCAGCCGCTCTACCAGTGCCAGCCGCCGACGGGCTATCCCGACCGCGCCGGGCAGTGGGTCAACGTCGGTACGCTGCTGGAGCGGCTGAACTTTGGGCTGGCGCTCTGCGCGAACCGGCTCCCCGGCACGACCGTGGACCTGAGGCCGGCGGGCGCGGACAGCGCGCAGGGGCTGATGGATCGCGCCGTCGCGGCGCTGATCGGCGGAGGGATATCGCCTCAGGCGCGCGAGGTCCTGGAACAGCAGATGAAGGCGGGGGGGAGGGATGCCCTGGACGACGGCTCCGCCGTCGCGATGTCGCAGGGCCACGCGGGGGAGGAGGGCGAACAATTTGGAACTCAGGAACTCAGGAAAAGGCCGCAGGGCCACGCGGGGGAGGAGGGCGACCTGAACCGTCGCCCTGTGGCCGAGGACCTGGCCATGGAGGGCGGCGATGGGATGATGAATAGCGATGAGGAGAGGATGCAGGACCGGGCTGCGCGGAGGGGGTGGATGCGCGGCTGGGGGGGCGCTCGCCAGGCCGCTGCTTCGCCGCCCACGGACCCGGAGGCGGCCAGGGTCTTTGGCCTGGCGCTCGGCCTGCCGGAGTTTCAGAGGAGATAAGACCATGCCGATCACCCGGAGGTTCTTCCTGAAGTCGTCGGGGCTGGCGCTGGTGAGCTTTGCCGCGGCCCCGTCCTTTCTCCGGCGGGCGGCGTTCGCCCAGACGGCCGGTGGCGCGGGCGGGGATCGTCCGATCCTGATCGCGATCTTTCAGCGGGGGGCGGCGGATGGCCTGTCGATGGTGGTCCCGTTCGGCGACAGGGACTATGTCCGCGCGCGTCCGCAGGTCGCGATCCCGGAGCCGAGGAGGGGAGATGCGGATGCGGGGATCGACCTGGACGGGTTCTTCGCGCTGCACCCGGCGCTCGCGCCGTTCAAGCCGATCTACGACGCGGGGCGCCTGGCGGTCGTGCACGCGGTCGGGTCCCCCCACAGCACGCGCTCGCACTTCGACGCGCAGGACTACATGGAGTCGGCCACGCCGGGGGACAAGGGGACGCCGGACGGCTGGCTGAACCGCACCGTGCGGGTGAAGGGAGACCCGAAGGCGTCGCCGTTTCGCGCCGTGGCCCTGGGCCCGGAGCTGCCGCGCTCGCTGATGGGGGAGGCCCCCGCAATGGCGATGGCCCGGATCGCGGACTTCGGGGTGCGCGCCGGGCGGGGGGACGGCCGGGTCGCGCAGGGGTTTGAGGCCCTGTATTCGCAGGGGCCCTCCGACCTCCTGCAGGGCACGGCCCGCGAGGCGTTCGAGGCCATCAAGATGCTCCGGAAGGCCAGCCCCCAGCAGTACTCACCCGAGCGCGGGGCGGCTTACCCGCAGTCCCCGTTCGGGCAGGCGCTGCTCCAGATCGCGCAGCTGATCAAGGCGGACGTGGGGCTGGAGGTGGCGTTCACGGACATCGGGGGGTGGGACACGCACGCGAACCAGGGGTCCTCGCGCGGCCAGCTCGGGGGCCGGCTGCAGGAGTTCAGCCAGGGCATCGCGGCCCTGTACCGGGACCTGGGCGACCGGATGCGCAACGTGGTCGTGCTGACGATGACGGAGTTCGGGAGGACGATGCGGCAGAACGGCACGGGCGGGACCGACCACGGCCACGCGAGCTGCCTGTTCGTGGTCGGAGGGGCGGTGAAGGGGGGCAGGGTCTACGGCAGGTGGCCGGGGCTGACGCCTGAGCAACTCTACGAGGGGCGCGACCTGGCGCTCACGACCGACTTCCGGGACGTGTTTGCGGAGGTGGCGGCCCGGCACGTGGGCGCGGCCGACCTGAAGGCCATCTTCCCGGGGTTCGACCCGAATCCGGCGAACTTCTGCGGACTCCTGGCGTGAGACGGGATCAAGACGCAGAACAAGATGGCGAGGGGCTCGAAAGAGCCCCCTCTTTTTTTGCGCGGAGCTTTATCTCACGCGAACTGTCTCAGGTAGTTCTTGCCCCGGATGAACCCCTCCTCGCGGCCCTGCGCGCCGTCCTCGTGCTCGATGGAGAGGGCGTCGTTATAGCCGATGCGCCGGAGCGCCCCGATGAACGGCCCCCAGGCGATGTCGCCCAGGCCGGGGATGACGTAGCGCCACCAGCCGCCCGCCTGGTTGCCCAGGTAGCGGAGCCTGTGGACCTGGACCTCGGTGTCCTTGGCGTGGACGTGAAAGATGCGCTTCGCGAATCGGCTCACGGCCTCGATGTGGTCGATGCCCTGCCAGTAGAGGTGGGAGGGGTCGAAGTTGAGGCCGAAGTTTTCGTCGGGGACGACCTCGAAGATGCGGTCCCACTCCTGCAGGTTGCGGATGTTCGTGGCGGTCCAGTTCTCCAGGGCGATCTTTACGCCCTTCTTAGCGGCGTGGCGGAGGATCTTCGGGTAGACTTTGGAGACCACCTTCTCAATGGTCTCGATGCGGGTCAGGCCGGGCTGCGGCAGGCCGGCCATCGCGCAGACCACGTCGACACCGAGGGCATGCGCCGCGTCCACGGCCTTGATCAGGTGGCTCGCGACGGCCTGCCGCCTCTGGGGATCCGGGTCGGTGACGTTCGTGTAGCAGGCCAGGCTGGAGATGCGGAGGCCCTTTTTTTCGACCTTCGCAGCGATCTCTCTGGCCTGGCGGGCCGTGAGGGCAGCGGGATCGAGGTGGCGGCTGCCGGGCGTGGCGGCGACCTCGAGGGCGTCGAAGCCGTTGTCCGCGGCAAAGTGGATGACGTGGTCCAGGGATTCGTTACGAAACGGGGCGGTGAGGAAGCCGATGTCCATGTAGAACCTCTCCTTCAAAAAAAAATCCCAGGGCGTCTGGGATAAATGTGAAACGCGCAACCCCCCTTCCACCCTCTAACCCCCTCACTCCCCCTTCATCTCGTCGATCATCTCCTCCACCAGGGTGAGCGGAAGGTCCTCCTCCCGGATGCGGCGAAAGGCCCGGATCTGGTCGACCTCGCGGGTCAGGCGGCTGATGGCCAGGGCGCGCCGTTCGTCGATCTGACCGGTCCAGACGCCCTCCTGAATGGAGGCAGGGAGGCGGTGGAGCCGGCGACCCAGGGCGATCTCCTCCTCGGACAGCGCAAAACGCTCAACCGCCTCCGAAGCGGGCATGGCAAACCCGCCCGCCCTGCGGAGGGCATCGGCCTCTTCGAGCGCCATCAACGGGATCTGATGGAGGTTCTCCTGGAGGGCGACTTCGAGGGCCTGGTCGTCGGGGACACGCCGGACGACGGCGGCGATCTGCGTGTGGCCGAGGCGACGGCAGGCCTCTATGCGACGGCGGCCGGAGATCAGGCGGTAGCGCCCCTCACGGGGGGTGACGAGCACCGGCGTCAACAGCCCGTAGCGCTCGATGGAGCGCGCGAGCGCCTCCAGGCCCGGGTCTCGCCTGCGATGGCGCAGCGGGAGATCGTCGTCGATCCGGTCGATGGGGATGTCGAGAAGGGCGTCTACGGAGGCCATAACCATCAATATAAGAGCGGGTTTAAAACCCGCCCTTATCGTTTACAGGTTCTCCCACTCCGACTCGGGCATGTCCTGGGAGAGTTTGAGCGCCCCGAGCGCGCCGCTGTAGATCGGGTCGTCCACGACCCGGACGCGGGAGGAGCCGAACTCGGCGAGGTCGTTCTCGATGATCTCCGGCAGGCCCTTGATCTGGCTCCCGCCTCCGGCCAGGATGATGTTATTTCGGAGCTCATCCTGGAACTCAGGCTCGAAGGTGGTGATCAGCTCCCGGATGGAGGCGAGGGTGTCGGGCAGGATGCTCTCGCACGCCTCTTTGATCTCCTCGGCGATGTTGTAGAGGACCGGTTTGCCGGCCACCTGAAACTCCACGCTGATGCCCTCGGTGATGGGAGAGACAAAGGCGTAGCGCTCCTTGAGGTTGCGGGCGAGGTAGCGGGAGATGGGGGAGTCCTTCACCTTGTCCTGAAGCAGGGTGTGGAATTTCTCGTCGATGTAGTTGCCCGCCTTGTAGAGCGTCCGCTGGTCGATGTCGTCGGGGATGGTGCCGTGCATCCGGCAGAGGTCGAGGGTCCCCGCGCCGATGTCCACGACCAGGGCGTTGTTGTAGAGGCCGAGGCCGTAGGCCACGAGGAACGGCTCGGAGACGACCATGACGGCATCCACGAGGCCCTGCACGCTGTCGATGATCGCCTGCTTGTCGGTCAGGCTGGCGAGGGCGGGCGCGCCGATGATGGCGCGCACGGTCTGGTTCTCCTTGACCTCGGCCAGGGCGATGACGTGGCGGATCATCTCGTCGCCGGCGATGGCCTCCCGTTCATTGGCCTCTCCCCGCCCGTTGCCCGACCTGTACTTGAGCACCCCTTTCTCAAGGGGATAGATGAGGTCGAGGGCCATCCGGTTTCGGATGCACTCCTCCCCAAAGACGATCGGCTTCTGGATGAATTTGTAGGAGATGAGGTCCTTTGGCCAGCCGACCACGGAGGGCACTGTACGTTTGATGCTCGTGCTCGTCGCGATGGAGGAGTTGGCGGTTCCAAGATCGATTCCCAAATAGACGACGTTGCCCTTCGAGGATGATTGAGTGTAGGGCGCACCGACTCCCGTCTCCTCCGCCATGGTCAGTTTACCTCCTGCTCATCACTGCTTTTTTCGATAGGGCGAATGCCGAATTTCGACGCCACTCCCCCCGGGATAAAACGGTCCTTCAGCGTCGTGCGGTCACGCAGTCTGGCGGGCTGTCCTCCGTCCTGCGAGAGGACCTGAGAAGGAGGGATATGTTCGAGCACCTTTCCCTTGAGCCCGCTTCTGCCGATGAGCGTGGAGAAGGCGGCGGCAGACTGTCGGTCCTCAAAGGTCCGCCCGCCGAGGTCGAAGGTCGGAATCTCCTCTGAAGGAGATGGAGCGGGGGCCTTCTCCTGTCCGATGCGGTGACGGAGCTGCCCTCTGTGCCTGACGACCCGCTTCTGTTCGAGGTCCTCCTCACGGAGGGTGTGGAGGAGATGTCTGAGGCCCATAATGGATCAGACCGACTTCTTAAAACATTCGATGGCCTTGTCGTGTTCCCCTTTGCGCTCGTAAGCCAGGCCGAGGCTCCGGTAGATGCCCGGATAGCTGGGGGCAATGTCGATGACTCGAAAGTAGGATGCAACGGCCTCGTTGTAGTTCCCCTGGTCGCTGTGAACCGTGCCGAGGCGGTAGTGGGTTTCCGCGTTGTGGGGGGACAGTTCGACGGCCTTGGCCAGACATCGAATGGCCTCTTCGTGGTTCTCGTTTTTGGCGTAGATGTCGGCCAGTTTGTAGTACGCCTTCAAGTAGTTGGGATCGAGAGAGATGGCCTTCCGGTAACAGTCAATGGCCTCGCGATGGTTGCCCGCATTGTCGCAGGCCACGCCGAGTTTGAAGTGGGCGGAGGCGTTCCGGTCGTCAAATTCCACGACCCGCCTGAAGGATTCGACGGCTTTCTCGTAATGGCCGTTGTTGTTGTGGTTGATGCCGAGGCGGTCGTGGATGTGGGCGAGGTCTTCTCGAGAGAGGCCGAAGACGTCCTCATAGAAGGAGACCGCCCGGTCGGAAAGCCGCTTGGCGTGGAGGAGAAAGGAGTAACAGGTGTTCTCAAAGTCGCTGATGCGGCGCTCCAGACGATCGAGGCGCAGTTCGATGAATTTGAGCCGCCGGGTCTCCGCCTCATCGTCGCGCAGGCTCTCCGCGTCAGCCTCCCACTCGTCGGACAGGACCTCTTTGGAGCCGATCTCTTCCTCCCTCTCAACGGCTCCGTGAGACGAAGTCCCCTGGCCGGCCTGGGACGCGGCTTGCGGTTCCTCCTCGGAGATGTATTCTCTCAGGACGCTGGACGCGCCGGCCTCTGTCGCAGGGCGTCCCCTCAGCCCCACGGCGGGAGGAGGAATGAAGAGGCGTTCCCTGCGTTTGCGTCTTGAGCCGTTGGGTTTTTGCTCTCCGTTCAAGGCGGTCCCCCTTGATATAGGGTATAATAATGTGTAATTGCGCTATATATAGTTAAAAGCGATAGAGAAGTCAAGCATTTTTTGCAGTTTAAGGCTGAAATTTCTCCCTGAACGGGGGCCGGAGCACTTTGGGCTTGACAGGGGTGGGGCGGTTCGCGTTCCTTTAGGGGTATGGACGGTTTTTTGCTGGCCGGCGGGAAGAGCAGCCGGATGGGTTGTAACAAGGCCCTCCTGGTCGCCGGTGGCGTACCCCTCATCCAGCGCGTGGCCGATGCCCTGAGGGCGGTGACGAGCCGGGTGACGGTGATCGCCAACCTACCGGAGGACTACGGATTTCTCGGCCTTCCGATTCTGGGGGATGCTGTCAGGGACGCAGGCCCTCTGGGGGGCATCTACACGGCGCTGTGCGCGACGCAGTCCGAGGCCTGTTTTGTGCTGGCGTGCGACCTGCCCCTGGTCCGTCCGGGCGTGTTGCGATTGCTGGCGCAGGAGGCCGGGGGAGCGGATGCGGCCATTCCCCGGACGGAGGACGGCGATCATCCCCTCTGCGCGGTCTATGCCAGGACGGGTCTGGCTCAGGCAGAGGCGCAGATGAGGGCCGGAGACTTCAAGGTCGCCCGATTTCTGGGGCGGATTCGGACGCGGTGGGTGGGGCCGGAGACGTGGCGCAAGGCAGACCCCGACGGCCTGTCGTTCATCAATGTCAATACGCCGGAGACGTATGAGAGGGTGAAGGCGATGCTGTTATAGCGTCCCTGCCGGAATTTCGTATGCCTGCTCCACCTCGTCGGTCGGCACCATCTCGATCGCATCCCACGGACATTCGCGCACGCACTGGATGCACCCGATGCAGTCTTCGAGGCGAACCTCGCAGAAGTGGCCGATGCCGTCGAGCCCCGCAGCCTGCACGTCCACCTCCTCGATGCAGTCGGTGGGGCAGAACTCGATGCACATGTTGCAGCCCGTGCACATGTCGGGATTGATGATCGCGATGCTGCGGGGCCGCTTCTTCTTGGGGACGAGCTTGCGGTTTAACCAGGGGTGCTCCGTAATGCGTTCCATGGGGGTTTTATTCTCCTACTTCGTGAGATGGTGGGCCAGGGCGAACAGGACGTAGCCGATCAACATGGTGGGGAAGAGATTCAGCGGCCCTATCAGGAGGCCGATCCCCAGAAAGGCGACGCCGGTGAGGCCGGCGGCGACGAGGAAGGCGAATGCCCTGCCGAATTTTCCCGCGCTGGGGGGGATGTGGGCCCTGAAATCGTGCGCAGGGGCGAGTTGAAGCAGCCCGCGCTGGTGTTCGGCCTCCAGGCGGTATCGCTTGGTCATCACCTTTTCGCGAGGGTTGTCCTCATACACCAGACAGACGTTCTCGTAGCTCGTCGCCGTGATTTTAGCGAGCTTGCCGTTGCGCCGGATGGTCATGCCCGCACAGAAGGCCGCTCCATTGCCCCCGAGAGGGGGCGCCGCCGGGGCAGCGGCCTCGACTCTGGCCTTCGCCTGGGCCTTTTTGGCGGCCATCGCCTCGGCGCTGACCTCCCGCCTGGGCCTGGGTTCGGCCCCCGCGGGAGCGGTTTTTTTAGGGGCGGGTGGGGGCGGGTGGGCGGCTCCGGCGGCCTTGGCGGCCCGCATGGCCTCGGCCTTGGCCTTGGCGCGGGCGACGCGGGCTGCGATCCCATCCAGGGATGACAGGTCTATCTTTTTTTCATCGGACATCTCTCTGCCCTCGGCAGACCCGTCGTGTTCGGGTCGGAAGCGTTGTGTCGGGTTCTGGTTTCAAGACAGGTGAAGCGCCTCAAGCATAAAAATTTACCCAGGAGACCCATCTCTGTCAACAGAAAAATAGGCTCAGGATGGACGGTTGACGCGCGAGAGGTTGACAAGTGTCTCAAAAGTTGATATATTGTTCAGTCTGTTTTATCCTCAATAATGTTGCGTTGTTAGAACAAGTTATTTCGGAGTGAGAGGTCGTTTTATGGCGGACAACGGTCCTGTGAATGACGTGGCGCCGACGCCGGAGGCCTTGCGTCGCATCGCTGAGGAGGCGACAACGCCCCGATCCAACGGGGTCTCAGCCTCCCGGATGATCGGGCAACTCGTCCTGTTTCCCCTGGCTATCGTCGGGGTCTGTGTGGCGATCTATCTGCTCTACAGCCTGCTGACGAGGGAGGAGCGGACGGCGCGGGATCTGCTGAACGAGGTGCGGGCGGGCGGGTCCAGCCGGCGATGGCAGGCTGCCTACAGTCTGTCGGCCATGCTGGCCAGGCCGGACGGGAAGGGGATCGACGCGGCCCTGGTCCCGGAGGTCATCCGCGCTTTTGAGGAGGCCAAACGGGACGATCCGAGGGTGAGGCGGTATCTGGCGCGGCTGTTCGGCCCTCTTGGAGATCGTCGGGCAGTCCCCGCCTTGATCGGCGCGCTGGAGGACCCAGACGACGAGACGCGCCTCTTCGTCGTGGAGTCTCTCGGGCGGCTGAGGGACACGAGCAGTGTGATCCCGCTGCTGCGCCAGGCGGAGTCCGATGATCCGGGGATCAAGAAGATGGTGGCCTACACCCTGGGCCTGATCCGGGACGGCAGGGCCCTCCCGACGCTTCAAGGCATGCTCAGCGCGAGCGACCCCAATGTGCGATGGAACGCAGCGCTGGCCCTGTGCCGGTTTCAGGATCGCTCCGGGACGCCCGTGATCGAGGAGATGTTGAATCGGGAGTTCCTGGGCCGCGTCCGGGTGGGGGACGCCGCACAGGGCGAGGAGGCGATGAGCGCCGAACAGCAGGAGGAGGCGATGCTGAACGCCATCCGCGGCGTCGTGCTCCTGAAGGAGCGCTCTTTGACGCCGACGTTGCGCGCCCTCAAGGCGAGCGACCCCAGCCTCAAGGTGCGGCAGGCGGCGATTGAAGCGCTGGGGGTTTTAGAGGGCGACAGCGGGGGATCATAAACGGAGGGTTGGCTCTGGATTTGGGGCAGGATCCGGGCGATTTTTTTATTGACACTCCTCTCTTTCCTGTTTAGATTAACTTTCTGTGTCGAATCGAATCCGTTGGCATTTCGGGTTGTCTTCTGCGGTGTGGGTGGGATCCCTGAGGACTCTTTTCGGAGTGATCTGACGATGTCGGAAGAGGGCAAGACGGACCTTTCCTCATTTGACCAGATTTCGGATCGCGTGGCGCGGGCGAAGGCCAAGGCAGAGGCCATGCGCGCGGCGAAGGCTGCGGCAGGGGGGGGCGCGCCTGCGACCCCCAGGCCTGCCAGGCATCCCACGGAGCGGCCTCCTGCGCAGAAGGCCGAGTCTGTTTCCGCTTCGCCCCAGGCGGCTGAGCCTCCTGTCACCGCTCCGGAGGCGGCCCCGGCGGAGCGGCCTCCGCCCCGGAGGGCTGCGCCTGCCCAGGCTGCGGCTGCCCCCGCCGCCCCTCCGGCGATGAGCACGGCGGAGAAGGCCGCCGCCACCCGGCGGCAACGGGCTGCGGCCCTCTCCAAGGCGGCGCTGGGGACGAGGGCCGCGGAGCCTGCGGAGGCGGCCCTGTCGCGCCGGGGGTTCTTCTCGTGGCTGGCCGTGGCGTGGGTGGCCTTCACGGCGGCGGCGGCGGCGGGCGGGGCGGCCATGACCCGATTCCTGTTCCCGAACGTGTTGTTTGAGCCCCCCCAGGTGTTCAAGGCGGGGCTGCCGGAAGATTATGACGTGGGGAAGGTGGACGAACGATGGAAGGAGAAGTTCGGGGTCTGGGTCGTGCGAAGCGAGCAGGGGATCTATGCCCTTTCCACGACCTGCACGCACCTCGGCTGTACCCCGAACTGGCTGGAGGCGGAGAACAAGTTCAAGTGTCCGTGTCACGGCAGCGGGTTCTATCGGACGGGGATCAACTTTGAAGGCCCGGCCCCCCGTCCGCTGGAGCGCTACCGGATCGTGCTGGCCGATGACGGGCAGATTCTGGTGGACAAGACCAAGAAATACCAGCAGGAGAAGGGGCAGTGGGATGACCCGGAGTCGTTCCTGAAGCTGGCTTGAGTTTCACCCTGACGGAGAGGAGACATGCCCAGAGAGTCCAATGTGATGGACCAGATCAAACGCTCTCAGGTTTGGAAATCGATCTTCCGGCACGACATCCCGTCGGACGACCGGGGGCGCGCTCAGACGGTTCTGTCGAACATCTTCCTCCATCTGCACCCGGTCCGGACGCCCAAGTCGGGCATCCGGATGCGGTATACATGGTGCATGGGGGGGCTGACGTTCTTCATCTTCCTGGTCGAGACGGTCACCGGCATCCTGCTGATGTTCTACTATCGCCCCACCCTGGAGTTCGCCTACACGGACCTGATCGACCTGGGGGAGCAGGTCCCTCTCGGGATCATGCGGGAGATCCACCGATGGGGGGCGCACGCGATGGTGCTGAGCGTCTGGCTCCACATGTTGCGCGTCTTCATGACAGGGGCTTACAAGCCCCCGAGGGAGTTCAACTGGGCCGTGGGCGTCATCCTGCTGCTGCTGACCCTCTTCCTCAGTTTCACCGGTTACCTGCTGCCCTGGGACCAGCTCGCCATCTGGGCGGTGACCGTGGGGACGAACATGGCGCGCGCCACGCCTTTCATGGGTTCTGAGGGGCCGGGCGCGGCGTTCTTGAAGTTCGGGGACATCAACCTCGTCCACGCGGGAAGCGACGCCCGGTATGCCCTGCTGGCCGGGCGATTCGTCGGGGAGGGCACGCTGTTGCGGTTCTACGTCCTTCACTGTCTGGCGGTGCCGTTCATCGCGGCGCTGTTGATGGCGGTGCACTTCTGGCGCGTCCGGAAAGACGGGGGGATATCAGGACCCCTGTGAGACAGAGCGAGGGCACGGCCTGCGATGACCGTGCCCTTCTGGCGTAAGAGGGCGCGATGCGATGGCCATGTCCTGCTCCTTGTCCGTGAGGAGACTGTGATGTTCCTGAAAGCGATCATCAACTTCATCTGCACGCCATACTACCTTCTTCCCCTAACCTCCATCCTCTTCCTCTTCGCCCTCCGCACCCGATGGATCTGGACCAACAAGGTCGGCCTGATTGGCCTGATCGTCACGCTGGTCTTCTTCGGCTTCAGCATGGGGGACCCTAACTTTCGCGTCATCATCCTCAAGCCGGACAACGTGCCGATCGTGGCGCTGATCTTTCTGATGGGGTTCTTCGTCTGGTTCAGCATGAAGCAGGCATACGAGAACGACGACCGGATGGCCCGCGGGGAAGACGTGGTCGAGAGGGAGGAGTTCCAGCAGAAGATGTTCACCTGGCCGCATCTGGT
>Ga0156186_1279_pt3 | contig 38116 bp, 38 predicted proteins | sample RifCSPlowO2_12_FD_107839 | JGI IMG/M metagenome (GOLD analysis project Ga0156186, IMG submission 107839) | Candidatus Handelsmanbacteria bacterium RIFCSPLOWO2_12_FULL_64_10
GTCGGGAGGCGGTTTTCGGGCGTTCGCCTCCTGCTGGTCGGGGCCTCGGCGTTTGAGATCGCGGGCCTGCCGGCCGAGCATCGGCGTTGGGACCTTGCACGGGAGGTGGCCGACCTCCAGGCGTTCGACATCGGCCTGATGCCCCTGCCCGACGACGAGTGGACGCGGGGCAAGGGGGGTTACAAGTTGCTCCAGTACATGGCCGTCGCCGTCCCGGCGGTCGCCAGCCCCGTGGGCATCAACCGCATCCTCGTCTCCGACGGCGTGGACGGTTTCCACGCGACCGGGGAGGAGGAGTGGGTGGACCGCCTCTGTCGCCTGATCCGGGACGCTGACCTCCGCCGCCAAATGGGCGCGGCGGGCCGCCGGAAGATGGAGCGTGAGTACGCCCTGTCGGTCAGCGCCGGCCGTCTCATCGAAATTTTGAAAGCGACGTGTCCAGACCCATCCGCATCCTCCGCATCATCGACCGCCTGAACGTGGGGGGCCCCACGCACCACGTGGCCCTCCTGACGCGCCGGCTGGAGGAGCGGGGATACCGGACGACCCTCGTCAAGGGGTGCGTGGCCGGCGGGGAGGTCGAGATGGCGGACGTGATCGCCGAGACCGGCGTGCGGCCCGTTCACGTGCCCACCCTGGGCCGGGCGATGTCCTGGCGGGACGACCCGACCTCGCTCGTCACCCTCTATCGGCTCATCCGGCAGGTCCGCCCCGACGTCGTCCACACGCACAAGTCCAAGGCCGGGGCCCTGGGCCGGGTCGCCGCCCGGCTGGCCGGGGTCCCGGTGGTGGTACATACCTTTCACGGCCACGTCTTCCGCGGCTACTTCGGCCCGGTCGCGTCCGCCGCCGCCGTGCTTCTGGAGCGCCTGTTCGGCGCGTGGACCGACGCCGTCGTGGCGATCAGCCCGGCCCAGCGCCGGGACCTGCTCGGCTACCGCATCGCGCCGCCGGAGCGGGTGCGCTGCGTCCCCCTCGGCCTGCGGCTCGACCGCTTCCGCCGCGCCGACCGGCTCGCCGGGCAGTTCCGCGCAGAGGTGGGGGTCGCCCCTGCCCAGCCCCTGGCCGGATATGTCGGCCGCCTCGCCCCGATCAAGGGGGTGGAGGTCTTCCTCAGGGCCGCAGCGCGCGTCCTGCAAAGTCTGCCCGACGCCCGGTTCGTGGTCGTGGGCGACGGAGAGCGCAGGCCGGCCCTGGAGGCAGAGGCAGAGGCCCTGGGGGTTGCAGAGGCCGTCCGCTTCACCGGCTACCGCCAGGATGCAGACCGGGTCTACGCCTCGCTCGACCTGTTCGTCCTCTCCTCTTTCAACGAGGGGCTGCCCGTCACGATCATCGAGGCCCTCGTCGCCGGATGTTACGTCGTGGCCTCGCGGGTGGGCGGCGTCCCCGACCTGCTCACGAGCGAGCGGCTCGGCCTGACGGTCGAGCCGGGGGACCCGGAGGCCCTGTCCGGGGCGATGGTCAGGGCGTTGTCGGAGCGGCGAAGAGTGGCGGAGGAGGACCGGGACGCGACGCGCCGGCGCTATGACATCGACCGCCTGGTGGAGGACCTGGACGGTCTGTATCGGAGGCTTCTCAAACGCAAGGGGTGCAGATTGGACGGTTTTCGGGAGGACAAGGACGTATGAGAGTGCTCATCACGGGTGGGGCAGGGTTCATCGGGTCGCATCTCGCGGATCGTCTGCTGGCCAGAGGGGATGAGGTCTACGCGATCGATAACCTGTCCACCGGCAGCCTTTCCAACATCAGCCATCTGGAGGATCACCCCCGCTTTCACATCACGATAGACACCGTCCAGGACCAGAAGGTCATGAAGGACCTGGTGTCCCGGTGCGACGTCATTTACCACCTTGCCGCCGCCGTGGGCGTGCAGTACGTGATCGACAACCCCCTGGAGTCCCTGATCAACAACATCCGGGGCACGGAGATCGTCCTGGAACAGGCCAACGCCGAGAAGAAGAAGGTCATCTTAGCCTCCTCCTCGGAGATCTACGGCAAGAAGAACGGCAAGGTCCCCTTCCGGGAGGACGACGACCGCATCCTCGGCCCCACGACCGTCATCCGATGGAGCTACTCCACCTCCAAGGCCGTTGATGAGCTACTGGCCCTGGCCTACTGGCGGGAGAAGAGGCTGCCCACGGTCATCGTCCGCTGCTTCAACGTGATCGGCCCCCGCCAGACCGGGCGCTACGGCATGGTCGTCCCCCGGTTCATCAAACAGGCCCTCCTCAACCACCCGATCACGATCTACGGCGACGGTGAGCAGCGCCGCTGCTTCACCGACATCGACGACGCCTTAGACGGTCTCATCGCCCTGGCCGAGCACCCCGGCGCGGTCGGGGAGATCTTTAACCTGGGGTCCAACTTCGAGATCAGCATCAGGGACCTGGCGCACAAGATCAAGACCATGACCGAGAGTTCGTCCCCCATCAAGTTCATCCCCTACGAGGAGGCGTTCGCCAACGGATGGTATGAGGACCTCCACTACCGGGTGCCGAACTTAGACAAGATCAAGGCCCTGGTCAACTACGACCCGAAGTTCAACCTCGACGCCACGCTCAGAAAGATCATCGCCTATCACGAGGCGTAAACCAAGGAGACTTTTTCTATGAAGCGGACTTTCCAGCCCAGCAATCGCAAGAAGAGCAACAAGCACGGCTTCCGGGAGCGCATGAGGACCCCGGGCGGCCGCAAGACCCTCAACCGCCGCCGCGCCAAGGGCCGCAAGCGGGTCTCGGTACAATAGCCATGCGCATCGAACGCATCGAGATCTCCTACGTCCGCCTGCCGCTGATCTACCCCTGGAAGACCGCCTACGGCGAGGACGCGGACATCCACTCCGTCCTCTTCCGGATGATCTCCGGGGGCCACGAGGGGTGGGGTGAGACCACCCCCTTCTTCGCCCCGACCTACTCCCCGGAGACGGCCTCCACGGTCTTCGTCCTGAACCAGGAGGTCTTCTGCCCCGCGCTGGTGGGCCGGGACTTTGAGACGGCGGAGGACCTGCTGGACGCCCTGAAGGTCTTCAAGGGCAACCCCTTTGCCAAGGCCGGCCCCGAGTCGACCTGGTGGGACCTGAAGGCCCGGATGGAGGGGAAGCCCCTGCATCGCCTGCTGGGGGGCGAGCGGACGGCTGTGGACGCGGGGTCCGACTTCGGCGTGCAGGACACGCTCGACATGCTCCTCCAGAAGATCCAGGGGGCCATCGACCGGGGCTTCAAGCGGACCAAGCTCAAGGTCCGCCCCGGCTGGGACCTGGAGATGCTCAGGCTGGTCCGCAGCACGTTCCCGAGGCACACCTTCCACATCGACTGCAACTCCGGCTACTCGTTGAGCGACCTGCCGTTCTTCAGGGCGGTGGACAGGCTGGGCCTGGCCATGATCGAGCAGCCCCTGTTCCACCGCGACCTGCTCGACCACGCGGAACTCCAGCGCCAGCTCGACACCCCGGTCTGCCTGGACGAGTCCGTCACCTCCCTGCGCGACTTCGAGCAGGCGCTCAGGCTGAAGTCCTGCCGCTACCTGAACATCAAGTACGGGCGCGTGGGCGGCATCTGCGTGGCCAAGGCCCTCCACGACCGCGCCCGCGACGCGGGCATCCCCTGCTGGGTGGGCGGCATGCTGGAGAGCGGCATCGGCGCCGGCCTCAACGTCGAACTGGCCAGCCTGGGCAACTTCACCTACCCCGCCGACCTCTTCCCCTCCGCCTTCTTCTACCGCCAGGACCTCACGGAGCCGGAGCTGATCCTGAACCCGGACTGCACGTTCAGCGTGTCTGAGGTTTCCGGAACGCCTTACCGTCCCATCCCGGAGCGGGTCGAGGCGGCGACCGTCCGCAAGGCCGTCATAAAACCGTCTTAAAATGAGCAGCCGCCTCATCACTGGCACGAGCGGCTTCATCGGCCGGCAGCTCGCGGCCTCCGTGTCGCGCATCCGGGAGGAGTTGGGCTTCGCGCCGGAGCGGGATGTGCGATCGTGAAAAACGCCCTGACCATAGACCTGGAGGACTGGTACCACCCGGAGCTGGTCAAGCGCCACGTCCCTGAGGATCCAGAGCCGCAGATCGCGGAGTCCACACATCGCATCCTGGGCCTGCTGGGCCGGCGTCGTGTCAGGGCCACGTTCTTCATTCTCGGCGACGTGGCGCGGAGGCATCCGGGCCTGATCCGGGCGATCCGAGACGAGGGGCACGAGATCGCCTCTCACGGCATGACCCACGCGCCCCTGTGGGACCTGGACTACGACGGCCTGGATCGGGAGTTGAAGACCTTTCGCGAGGTCATGGCCGCAGTCCTGGGGCCGGAGGCGAGCATTGCCGGCTTTCGGGCGCCCACCTTTTCGATGGACAACCGGACCCGGTATGCGATGAAGTGCCTCGTGGACAACGGCTACCTCTACGACACGAGCATCTTCCCCGTGAAAAATTATATGTACGGCGTGAAGGGCGCGCCGTGCGCCCTCTACAGGCCCGATCTGAACGACCTCAGCCGCCAGGACGCCCGGTCGGCCATTCTCGAATTCCCTCTGACCGTCTTCGAGTGGGGCAGGGTTAGGATCCCCGTGAGCGGAGGGTTTTACCTCAGGGCATTTCCCTACTTTATCCTGAAATTGCTCCTCCGCAAAATCAACCGGATGCGGCCTTTCGTGATCTATTTTCACCCGTGGGAGGTCTATCCTGAGACGCAAAGGGTCACGGGGATCGGCCTTAAAAATTATTTGATAACATACTACGGCGTAAAGAATGCCCTCGGGAAAATCGAGCGCCTCTTGCAGGATTTTGAGTTTGAGCCGATGAACGACGTCATCCAGCGTGCGACGCGGGCGGAGTATGCAACCGGAGCGGGATCAGGTCAAAGACTACTTTGAGAGATGCGCGGATCGCTTCGACGGATTCTATAAAGAGGACCACCGAAGTCTGTTTCAACACCTGGCCCACGTCATCTTCAGAAAATCCGGCCTGGTGCGGCGCTTTCAGGCCACAGTCCACATCCTGAGAGACGTCCGGGGAAGGACCGTTCTGGACGTGGGGTGCGGATCCGGGATCTACGCCATTTACTTCGCCCGGAAGGGCGCGGAGGTGACCGGCATCGACTTCTCCGAGGGCATGCTCTCCCTGGCCCGAAAAAACGCCGGAGATGAAAACTGTGAGGTCCATTTTATACACGATGATTTTCTAAGACATCCCCTGAATGCCCGTTTCGACTACACGCTCTTCATAGGCGTTTTAGATTACGTAAAAAAAAGCGACCTCCTCAGCTACTTTGAGAAGGCCCTGCGGGTCACCGATCAAAAAATCGTCGCGACGTTCCCGAAGCGATACACGCTTTTTCAGACGCCCATCCGCTATCTCTGGCTCAGGGGTCAGGGCTGCCCGGTCTACTTCTACACCAGAAGACAGATCAGGGCCATCGCCGGGCATCTCAACCTCTCATTGAGATTTCACAACTGCGGCCCGATATGGACCGTGGAGTTCATCAGATAACCGTGATGCTATGACCTATGCGAACCAGCCTCCAGAAACGAGTTGAAACGGTCCGAAAAACAGGGACGCGCGGGCGAGGCCAGTGGCTCCGCATCTGCTCCGGCCCTGACGCGGAGGGCCGCGTCGTCATCTCCATCCGGCGAAAATTCGGCAAGGCCGTCCAGCGCAACCGCATCCGGCGTCAGCTCCGCGTCCTCTGCCGAGACCTGTCAGACGTCTCGTGGGATGCCCGGCTCACCCTCCTGTCCGTGGACGACCGGGCCGGTGGGATCTCTTACGCAGCGCTCCGGGAGGACCTGACGAGGGCGCTGAGACAGGCCAGAGTGCCGGTCCGCCCCCCGGAGTCGCCATGAGTCCCGTCGCCTATCTCCTCTCCTGCGCGGTCCGGTTCTACATCGCCGCCGTCTCCCCCTACACCCGGCCTCGTTGCCGGTTCCTGCCCACCTGCTCCGCCTACGCCCTGGAGGCCCTCCGGCGTCACGGCGTGGCCCGTGGCCTCTCCCTCTCTCTCCGCCGCCTGCTCCGCTGCCACCCCTGGGGCGGGTCGGGCTACGACCCGGTCCCGTAGACAGATGTCTCGCGACCCTCGCCCTACGGTGGCCCACTGCGCCAGCCCGTTTCTGAACCTGACGATGATCTGGGTCCACCGGCAGATCGCGCACCACCGCCGGTATCGTCCCGTTATCCTCACGCAAGAGGCCCGGAATACCCCTCACTTTCCCGTCGACACCCTCCACGACGTGGCCCGGTGGCCCGTCGCAAAACGCCTCCTCCATCGCGCCCTCCGCCGACTCACCGGCCACTACGCCTTCTATGCCCCTATCCTCTACCGTGAACGCGCGGCCCTGATCCACGCCCACTTCGGGCAGGAGGGCTACCGCTGTCTGGCCGCCCGGCGAAAGACAGGTATCCCTCTGCTCACGACCTTCTACGGCCTGGACGTCTCCGCCCTGCCCCGCATCCCGGCGTGGCGCAGGCGGTTCAAGCGGCTGTTCGAGGAAGGGGCACTGTTTCTGGCGGAGGGTCCGCACCTCGGCGAACGGCTCGTAGATCTCGGATGTCCGGCGGAGAAGGTTCGCATCCAGAGGCTCGGCGTCGACCTTGCCGCCATCCCCTGCAAACCCGTTCGCGGGCCGGTGGACGGCGGCCAGGTCGTCCTGATGTGCGGCTACTTCAACGAGAAGAAGGGCTTCCCCTACGGCGTCCGGGCGTTCGGCCGGGTCGCGGATCGACACCCCGACGCCCGGCTGCGCATCATCGGCGACGGCCCCCGCAGGGCAGAGATCGAAGCGGCCGTCCGTGAACTGGACCTCTCGAACCGCGTGACTTTCCTGGGAATGCTCTCCGCCCCCGACTATCTTCAGCACCTCCTGAAGGCCCACGTCCTGCTCCACCCCAGCGTCACGGCCTTCGACGGCGACACCGAGGGGGGCGCGCCCGTCACCGTCCTCGAGGCCCTCGCCTCCGGGCTCCCCGTCGTCTCCTCCCGCCACGCCGACATCCCCGCCGTGGCCCCCGACGGGCAGTGCGCCCTGCTTGCGCCGGAGCGGGACGTGGACGGCCTGGCAGAACGGCTCGACGCCCTGCTATCCGACCCGGCCCTGCGAGGGCGGATGGGGGAGGCCGGCCGCCGTCACATCGAAGAACATCACGATGCGGTCAAGCAGGGGGAGAAACTGGAGGAGATATACGACGAGGTGGTGTAGGGACGAGGCATGCCTCGCCCCTACAACTTTAACACGAGCGCCCTCCGGCTGGCCCCGCAAAGGTCGTTGACGACCTCGAAGCCGGCCCGTCGGGCGAGGCGGGCGAGGCGCCGAAAGGAGGGATAGCGGGCGAGGAGGTAGAAGTCCGGGACGAGCCGGAGACTCAGGCGGCGTGTCAAGACCTTGCGGAGGTTCATCGAGATGCCATACCGGGAGCAGGGGTCGCGGTCGAGCACGACGAATACCCCCCCCTCCTTTAGCAGAGATCGGACGTTGGTGAAGATCAGGCCGTGATCCCACCGGTCGATCTGCTGGACCACGTCGTAGGCATAGCAGAGGTGATACCGGCCCGCGATGTCCCCTTTCAGGAGATCCCCGACGGACAGGGCCGGCGCCGGCGCCAGGTCCTTGAGCGCCTCCTTCGCCAGGTCGATCAGCGCCGGTGTGACGTCCACGCCGCGCAGGTCCACAACCGGCCCCATCTCAGCCGCCATCTGTGCGATTGCCCGGAGCCAGTAGCCGTTCCCACAGCCGATCTCCAGGACCCGGATTGGAGGAGGAGCGGCGATCTGCGACAGCGCCGCCTGCAGGACCGTGCTGAAAAAGGCGTGGGACTCCGGGGGGTGCCGGTAGGCCGGGCCATAGACCGTGTCGGCCACGGCGCTGAAAGAGGAGATGATTTTCTTTATGTCTGTTTTCATGTCCCCATAACCTTCTCTTCCAGCATGAGCGCGTCCGCGAAGAACTTGGCCGCCCAGTTGGGATACCGGAACGGAAGGTAGGCGCCCCACAGGGGCTGCGATCCCTTGACGCCTCCCCGGATGCCGGGGTTGCGAGAGGCCAGGTCCTGCGTCGATTTGACGAGGCCGTTCATCCGGAGCGCCGCGTTCAGGAACCGGCCATCCCCCCCGATCTCGAACAGCCGCAGATAGAGGTGGGCGAACTGGGCGCAGCCGGTCAGGCAGGCGTACCGGTCCCGCGTCTGCCAGGAGGCGTCGTAGGTCCCCCATAGAAAACCGTCCGCCTCAAACCGGCGCATCAGCGCCTCCGCCGGCCCCCTCGCCCGCGCCACGAGGTCCTCGTCGCCCAGAATCGACCCGCACTCCAGGAATCCGCGAAGGGCATAGACAAGGGTGTGTGTGAACGGCAAAGAGGCCCTGTCAAACGCGCAGAGGGCGAGCCAGCCGTTCGGCTGCTGCTGCCCGGAGGCCCATCCGAGGTTGCGAACCGCCGCCTCGCGAACCGCCGCCTCCGGCGCAACGCCGTGGAGGTCGAGCAGCGCCCACGCGACCCGCGTGTGATAGGTGTGCGGGATGTCTCCAAACGAGTGGCGACGCCACGCCCCGTCCGCATCCTGGACCCCGACCAGCCAGGCCCCGGCCCGCGCCGCCGCCTCCCGGTAGACCTCCTGCCCGGTCCTCCGGTAGGCCTCGATCAGGCCGAAGAGGATCATGCCGGTGTTGAACACCTCCGGGCGGGGAGGTTCGTCCACCGTCCCGCCGGAGTAAGCCCCGGAGGGCATCTGGAGGCCGATCAGCCACTCCGCCATCCGCCCCGCCCGGTCTGCGTACAGGGATTCATCGAGATGGTCGGCGGCAGCATAAAAGGTGGGGATGAGGTAGCCCGTCGTCTCGGGGTAGGGGGGATGCCACCCCCGTTTCAGGCCATAGGCGTAGGACACGCCCCCGCAGCCGGTGGCGTCCTGGGCGCGGCAGAGCCAGTCGAGGGCCGCAAGCAGGTGGGTTCGGGTGGGTCGGAGGGGATGCCGGAGGCGCAGGGCGTCGCGCAGGAGGGCGATGCCAAAGCTGAGAGGATGGAATGCGGTCTTAGAGCGCACGGCGAAGGTCGGATACGATCCGCCTGAAGTCGTGGCGGACCTTCACCCAGAGGTTGTCCACGGCCCGCGCCGGCCGCGCCCGGAGCAGGCGCAGGCTCAGGTCCCACAGGCCCTGGGCGTCGATCAAGAGCAGCGTGCTGTTCCCCACCCGCGTCCGCCGGAGCAGCCCCTCGGCCTCCAGTACCCCCTCCATCGCCGCCCGGTCGGACACCGCGCCCTCATAGGATTGATGAAGCCGCAGATAGACCGTGCGCTCCCCCGCCTCGGTCACGATCCGGCAAGGGACAGGCCGCGTGCATCGGGCGTCCGGCTCGACCTCCTCCTCAGGACCGTGGAACATGGTGCAGTAGAAGGTCCCGACGCCGAGCATGAGCACGTGGCCGCCCGCGCGGGCGATGCGCCCCCAGGGGGAGTCCGGGCCGCAGGGCGTGGGCGAGCGCTCGTGACCCTTCAGCAACTCCTCCGCCCGCGCCCCGAAGGCGGCCAGGGAGTGGGTCGGGTGGAGGCTCCGCCGCACGCCGGGCCGCCCCCGGAACCGCTCCGGGATGCGCCCCACAATGCCGGGGGTGGCGCGGGGGTCAAACGGCGGGGGCGGGCGCCTGGGGCCGTAGTCGCCGTAGGAGAGGGCCGGCATGCAGACTGTGCCCATCGGTCCGACCCCGGCGATCAGCGCGTCGATCACGGCGTCCTCGCCCTCCTCCACCCAGCCGAAGCTCCTCAGGGCGCTGTGCGCGACTACGACGGCGCCGGCGTCCAATCCCACCTCGCGCAGCCCCGACTCGATCATCGCCTGCGTAACCACCGGACGGCCGTCCGGGAGAGACCGGCTCATCGCGTCCCCTCGCCCTATGCCACATTCCTCCCGTGGCACTTCTTGTACTTCTTCCCGCTCCCGCACGGACAGGGGTCGTTCCGGCCCACCTTCGGCCCCACGCGCACGGGCTGGGTCACGGCCGGCCCTTCCTCCGGGGCGTTCGTGATCATCCCCTCCCGCGAGGGGACCTCCGGCGCAGCCCCGAACCCCCCGATCTCCTGGTGGATCGCCGTGACCCGCTCCGGGGCCCGGCGGCGGGAACTCATCCGGGCCGGGGCCTCCTCCGCCAGCGGGATGCGGAACAGCGCCCGGAGGGTCTCCCGGTTGATCTCGTCCAGCAGCCCCACGAACATGTTGAACGCCTCTTTCTTGTACTCCACGAGGGGGTCGCGCTGCCCGTAGGCCCGGAAGCTGATCCCCTCCTTGAGTTCGTCCATGTTGTAGAGGTGCTCTTTCCACTTGTCGTCGATCACGCTCAGGGTGACCCCCCGCTCGATCTGCCGCATCTGCTCCGCCCCGAAGGCCCGCTCGCGGCGGGCGTAGGCGTCGTGGACCACGGCCCTGACCCGCTCCTTCAGGTCGTCCACGCGCGTGATCTGCGCGTCCTCCCCCTGGAACGTCGGCGCGACCAGGAAGACGCCCCGCAGGTCCGCCTTCAGCCCCTCGAAGTTCCACCCCTCCGGGTGGTCCTCCTCGTTCGTCTGCGCGTCCACGACGGCCTCGGCCACCTCGTCGATCATCTCCTGGATCTGGTCCGACAGGTCCGCCTGCTCCAGGGCGTAGCGCCGGCGGTCGTAGATCACCTCCCGCTGCTGGTTCATGACGTCGTCGTACTCCAGGAGGTGCTTCCGCATCTCGAAGTTGCGGGCCTCCACCCGGCGCTGCGCCCGGCTGATCGACTTGGTCACCATCGAGTGCTCGATGACCTCCCCCTCCTCCGCGCCCAGCCTGTCCATGATCGTGGCGATCCGGTCCGACCCGAACAGCCGCATCAGGTCGTCCTCCAGCGAGATGAAGAACCGGGACGAGCCGGGGTCCCCCTGCCTGCCGCTGCGCCCCCGGAGCTGCCGGTCGATCCGCCGAGCCTCGTGCCGCTCGGTCCCGATGATGTGCAGGCCGCACGGCACGTCCTCCCGGCAGGTGTAGTCCCTCAGGTGGGGACAGAGGGGGCGGCGGTCCTTCGAGTTGAGCACGAGGGCGCACATGTGGCCCTCCGGGGCCTTGACCACGCCGGGGCCCAGTTTGATGTCCGTGCCGCGCCCCGCCATGTTCGTGGCGATGGTCACCCCCCCCGCCTGCCCGGCCCGCGCCACGATCTGCGCCTCCTGCTGGTGGTAGCGGGCGTTCAGGACACTGTGCTGGATACCACGCTGCTTCAGAAGGCGGCTCAGGAGCTCCGACACCTCCACCGAGATCGTCCCCACCAGGACCGGGATGCCCTTCTCGTGCAGCCGGGCGATCTCCTCGATGATGGCGTTGTACTTCTCCCGCTTGGTCTTGTAGATGAGGTCGTCGTAGTCGATCCGCCGCACCGGCTGGTTGGTCGGGATGACCGTCACGTCCAACTTGTAGATCTCGAACAGCTCCGCGCTCTCCGTCTCCGCCGTCCCCGTCATCCCGGCCAGCTTGTCGTAGAGCCGGAAGTAGTTCTGGAGCGTGACCGTGGCGATGGTCTGCGTCTCCTGCTCGATCTGGACGTTCTCTTTGGCCTCGATGGCCTGGTGGAGGCCGTCGGAGTAGCGGTGGCCCGGCTGCGGCCGGCCCGTGTATTCGTTGATGATGATCACGCGCCCGGCGTCCACGATGTACTGCACGTCCTTCTCGTACAGGGCGTAGGCCTTCAGGAGCTGGTGGACGTTGTGGATGGCCTCGCTCTTCAGGGCGTAGGCCCGGTGCGCCTCATCCTGCCGCTTGACCTTCTCCTCGTCCGGCAGGGCATCCTCCTCGATCTGCTGGAGCTCCACGCTCAGGTCGGGCAGCACGAAGGCGTCCTGCTCCTCCGGCGACAGGGACGCCCGCCCCCGCTCCGTCAGGTCCACGATGTGGCTCCGCTCGTCCACGCTGTAGTAGAGGGGCTCGTCGATCTCCCCCATCCGCTTGTCCCGCAAGTAGTCCAGTTCCACGCGGGTGATCAGCTTCTTGATCCCCTCCTCCTGCAGGAGCTTCATGAACCGCCGGTTCCGGGGCGCGCCCCGCTGCACCTGGAGGAGCTGGATCCCGGTCTCGTACTCGCCCTTCCCCTCCTGCATCATCCGCTCCGCCTCCGCCAGGATGCGGTTCACGACCTCGGTCTGGCGGCGGACCAGCTTCTGCACGAGCGGCTTCATCTCCTCGTAGCGGTGGGTCGATTCGGGGACCGGGCCGGAGATGATCAGCGGCGTGCGCGCCTCGTCGATCAGGATGCTGTCCGCCTCGTCCACGATCCCGAAGCGGTGCCCGCGCTGCATGATGTCCTCCACGCGCACGGCCATGTTGTCGTAGAGGTAGTCGAACCCGAACTGGTCCTTCGACCCGTAGGTGATATCCGCGGCGTAGGCGTCCTGGTGCTCGCACGGGACGATCTGGAACCCCTCCCCCTCCTGCACCAGCAGGTAGGCGTCCGCCTGCTCCACGCGCCGGTCCTGGATGATCCCCACCGTCAGGCCCAGGAACAGGTAGATCGGCCCCACCCACATGGCGTCCCGCCGGGCCAGGTAGTTGTTCACCGTGACGAGGTGGACGCCGCGGGCCGTCAGGGCGTTCAGGTAGATGGGCATGGCGGCCACCAGGGTCTTCCCCTCGCCTGTGGCCATCTCCGCGATCTTCCCCTGGTGCAGCTCGATCCCGCCGATGAGCTGCACGTCGTAGGGGACCTCCCGCCACGTGACCTGCTCCCCGGCCCGCTCGAAGGTCAGCCCCCGGTCCCGGAATCGCCGGCAGACCTCCTTGACCACGGCGTAGGCATCGGGCAGGATCTCGTCCAGGACCTCCGCCTCGATCGACCGGATCTCCTGCTCGGTCTCCCCGGCCTCCTCCATCAGCGCGGTCCGCTCCTCCGTGGACATCGGCTCCCGAAGACGCCCCTGCATCTCCGCGAGGTCCTTCCGGAGGTCCGCCGTCTCCTCCGTTAGTCTCGCCTTGAACGCCGCCGTCCTGGCCTTCAGCGCCTCGTCAGGCAGCCCGCGCAGGGTCTCATAGATCGCGTTGATCTCCCCCACGATAGGCAGGATCTTTTTGATGTCCCGCTCGTGCTTGTTCCCGAAAACCTTCGTCAGCCAGCCTGTTGCGCTCATGGGTGATGATCTCCCAACAACAGCCATTGCGAATTACGAATTACGAATTACGAATGGGGCATTCGACGTTCGGCATTCGACGTTCGGCATTCGCTTCATTCCGAAATCCGAAATCCGAAATCTAAAATCGAATTATCTCCCCAGCGCCAGCCGCTCCGCCAGAGAGGGTGGCAGCCCGGCCGCCACGATCCTGGCCTGAGCGCCCGCGATGTCATACGCCACACGAACGATCTGGGCCTCCCGCTGGTCCTGATCCCACAGGGCGAACGCCGCACGGGGGTCGAAGTCGCGGGGCTGCCCCACGCTCCCCGCGTTGATCACGTACCGGCGCCCCTCGGAGATGGGCGACGAGGCGGCCATCTCCCGGCTGTGTCCCCCGGCGACGCAGATGAACGCCACGTGCGAGTGTCCGAGGAAACAGAGGCGCCGGTCCGTCTGCGCGAAGCACGCCTCCGCATCGTAGGCGTCGAACACGTAGTGCCACGCCTCCGGCTCGTGGGGGGTCGCGTGGACGAACAGGGCATCCTCCGTCGAGAGGACCAGGGGGCGCTCCCGGAGGTAGTCGGCGTTCTCCGGGGTCAACTGCCCGGCGGTCCAGACCGCGGCGGCCCGCGCCAGGGGGTTGAAGGCGTCCAGATCGGTCATCCCCACGGCGGCGTGATCGTGGTTGCCGGCCACGGTCCGGTCCGTCAGCGCCCGCATCCGCTCCACGCACTCGTTCGGGCTGGCGCCGTAGCCCACCAGGTCGCCGAGACACACATAGTCGTCCACACCGGACGCCCGACACGCAGCGAGGACCGCCTCCAGGGCCTCCAGGTTTCCGTGGATGTCCGAAAGCACTGCCGTCCGCATAAGCCGCCCCCTACGGTTTCTTCACGATCCCCCGCCTCTTGACGATCGCGTCCAGGATGCCGTTGATGAAGCCGGGGGACTCCTCTCCGCCGAACCGCCGCCCCAGTTCGATGGCCTCGTCGATGGAGACCTTGATCGGGATGTCGTCGAAACAGAGCATCTCCGCCAGCGCCATCCGGAGCACCGCGCGGTCCACGCGGGCGAGGCGCTGGACGTCCCAGTGCTCGGCCACCTCCGCGATCATCTCGTCCAGGGCCTCCCTCCTGGCGAGCGTCTCCGCGCCCAGGCGGACGGCGAACGCCCTGGAGGGGGCGTCGAGATGGGCCATCTCCGACACGCCCTGCACGGCCTTCTCAAACGGGTCGCCGGAGCTCTCGACCCAGTACAGGGCCTGCAGCGCAACTTCCCGGCCCTTTCTTCGACCTGCATGCACAAAGACCCCTTAACCGTCAAATCGGGAAGAGATGCGGTTATACTTTTTCGATCTTCTTCACCAGGCTCGCCATCTCAATCGCCCCCAGCGCCGCGTCCCACCCCTTGTTCCCGGCCTTCGTCCCGGCCCGCTCGATGGCCTGCTCGATCGTGTCCGTCGTGAGCACCCCGAACAGGACCGGCACGCCGGAGGACAGGGAGACGTGGGCGATCCCCTTGGAGACCTCGTTGGCCACGTAGTCGAAATGGGGCGTCGCTCCCCGGATGACGGCCCCCAGACAGATCAGGGCGTCGTAGCGCCCGGACCCGGCCATCTTCTGCGCGATGGGCGGGATCTCGAAGGCCCCCGGCACCCAGGCCACGTCGATCTTCCCCTCGTCCGCGCCGTGGCGGCGCAGGCAGTCGAGCGCTCCCTCCAGCAGCTTCGACCCGATCAGCTCGTTGAATCGACTGACCACGATCCCAAACCGCATCTCCCCGGCGGAGAGAAAATTGCCTTCGATGACATTTGGCATAAATCCCTCACTTCTCGACCTTCAAATCCCTCTCGCTGAACATATGCCCCATCTTCTCCCGCTTGGTCCGCAGATAGCGCACGTTCCACCGGTTGGGCCGGATCTTGATCGGCACCCGCTCGACGATCTCGATGCCGTAGGCCTCCAACCCCACCCGCTTGGCCGGGTTGTTCGTCAGCAGGCGCACCCGGCGGATGCCCAGGTCACTCAGGATCTGCGCCCCGATCCCATAGTCCCGCTCATCCATCTTGAACCCCAGCTTGAGGTTGGCGTCCACCGTGTCGTAGCCCTCGTCCTGAAGCTGATAGGCCTTGATCTTGTTGGCCAGGCCGATCCCGCGCCCCTCCTGCCGCATGTAGACGACCGCCCCGCACCCCTCCTTGGCGATCATCCGCAGGGCGGTGTCGAGCTGCTCCCCGCACTCGCACCGCTGCGACCCGAACACGTCTCCGGTCAGGCACTCCGAGTGCATGCGGACCAGGACGCCGTCCCGGCTCGACACATTCCCCCTGACGAGGGCAAGGTGATTCCGCTCGTCCACGTCGCTCTCGTAGAGGTGCAGCCGGAACTCCCCGTGGCGCGTGGGGAGGCGCACGGTGGACAGGCAGCGCACGAGCTTCTCGGACCGCCTCCGGTACGCGATCAGGTCCTTGATCGTGACGAGCCTGAGGCCGAAGCGCCCGGCGAGCTTCATGAGGTCGGGCAGCCGGCTCATGGTCCCGTCCTCGTTCATGATCTCGCAGAGCACGCCCGTTGGAGACAGGCCCGCCAGGCGGGCCAGGTCCACCGCCGCCTCCGTGTGTCCCGCCCTCCGGAGCACCCCTCCGGGCCGGGCCTGGAGCGGAAAGACGTGGCCGGGGCGGGCGAAGTCCTGAGGCTGCGCCTTCGGGTTCACGAACCTGCGGATCGTCGTGGCGCGGTCGTGCGCGGAGATGCCGGTCGTGGTCCCCTCCACGGCGTCGATGGTCACCGTGAACGGCGTGCCGTGCAGGGCCGTGTTCTCGTTGACCATCAGGTCGAGCTGCAGTTCGCGCAGCCGCTCAGCCGTGGCCGGGAGGCAGACCATCCCCCGGCCGTAGCGGGCCATGAAGTTGATCGCCCTGGCCGTGGCCTTCTCCGCGGCCATGATGAGGTCGCCCTCATTCTCCCGGTCCTCGTCGTCCACGACAATGACCATCTTCCCCCGGCGGATGTCCCGGATCGCGTCCTCGATGGGGTCGAACCGAAGCGTTGTCTTTTTGTGAGCAGGCATCACCTAATACCCCATCCCCTTCAATCTCTCCTCACTCAGTTCTTCTCCTGCGCGGTCCCTGTAGCCCATCAGCCGCTCCACGTAGCGCGCCACCAGGTCCACCTCCACGTTCACGGGGTCCGAGGGGCGGCGCAGGGAGAGGGTCGTGGCCCTCAGCGTGTGCGGGATGATCGCGACCGTAAAGCGACGCCCGGCCACGCCCACCACGGTCAGGCTGATCCCGTCCACGGCCACGCTCCCCTTCTCCGCGATGTACTTTTCAAGCCCCTCCGGGACCTCAAACCGGAAGATCGTCTCCGCCGGCCCGTCCGACCGGTCCGCCACGCGCCCCACCCCGTCCACGTGCCCGGCCACGAGGTGCCCGCCCAGCCGGTCGCCGACACGCAGGGACTGCTCCAGGTTCACCCGCTCCCCCGCCTTCAGCCGGCCCAGCGTCGTGCGGCGCAGGGTCTCCGCCACCGACTCAAACGTGAACCCCTCCCGGCCGCAGGCCACGACCGTCTGGCACGCCCCGTCGATGTTGACGCTGTCGCCGACCCGCAGGCCCTCCAGAAAGCCCGCGCTCGCCGCCACGACCGTCCTCTGAAAGTCCCCGCGGCGCTCCGCCCTCACGACCGCGCCGATCTCTTCGATCAGACCCGTGAACATAGCCCCTACGGCGATACGACCCTTGCCATGTACAGCAGATCGTCCCCCACGCGCTCGATCTCCACGTCCGTCAGCCGGAGGCCCTCCGCGACCTTCTCGACCCTCAGGTCCCCGATAGCTCCCAGCCCGGCCCCGATCACCCTCGGCGCGATGAAGACCTGCGCCTGGTCCACCAGACCCGCCTTCAGCGCCGACGCCGCCACCGCTGCGCCCCCTTCCACCATCACACTCAGGAAACCCTGACGCCCCAGCTCGGCCATCAGCGCCCGCAGGTCCACGCGGCCCTCCGCAGAGGGGAGACGCCAGACCTCTGCGCCCCGCTCCCGCAACTTCCGGGCGCGCCCCTCGTCCGCCCCCTCCGTCGTCGCCACAATGGCCCGGCCCGGCCCCAACACGCGCGCCGATGCGGGCGTCCGCAGCGCGCTGTCCACGACGATCCGCGCCGGGTCGCGTCCGGCGACCCCCCGGACGGTCAGCAGCGGGTCATCCGCGAGCACCGTCCCGACGCCCACCAGCACCGCATCCACGCGGCTGCGCAGGAGGTGCGCCCGGCCGCGCGCGGCCTCCCCCGTGATCCACCGGGAGTCGCCCGAGGCGGTGGCGATGCGCCCGTCCAGCGACTGGGCCAGCTTCAGGATCACGAACGGCAGCCCCGTCGTCCGGTGCTTCACGTAGAAGGCGTTCAGCCGCCGCGCCTCGGCCTCCAGGACCCCGACTGTCACCTCGACCCCGGCCCTCCGGAGCCGCTCGATGCCCCGGCCCGACACGCGGGGGTCCGGGTCGGCCATCGCGCAGACGACCCGGCAGACGCCCCGCGCCAGGATCAGGTCCGCGCAGGGCGGCGTGCGCCCGTGGTGCGAACAGGGCTCCAGGGTCACGTAGAGCGTCGCCCCGGCCGCCCGGTCGCCCGCCTCGTCGAGCGCCCCCACCTCGGCGTGTGGCCCCCCGGCCCGTTCGTGGAACCCCTGTCCGATCACCGTGCGGTCCCGCACCACGACCGCGCCCACCGTCGGGTTCGGGCTTGTGGTCCCCTCCCCCCGCCGGGCCAGGGCCAGAGCCAGTCGCATGTAAGTGTCGTCGCGCACCACTCACCACTTATTTCGTTCCCGTCCGGATCACGACCTTCCCCACGCCCACGTTGTCGAGCGCGTCCGTCACCCGCACCAGCACGACGTGGCCCCCCTCCGAAGGCCCCGTGACCCTGAACGAAAAAGGCTCGGTCCGGGAGTCGAAGATCCCGTCCGACGGGAAGAAGGCGTTCCAGTCGCCGGAGTCCACCGCATACTCCCCCCGCTTGAGCGGGCTCGTCTCGTCCGACGCCTCCCCCTCGACGCGGAAGGCCCCGGCGCCGTCCGGAAGGGCCTTCAGAGAGGTCAGGCGGGGGGGCGTGTTGTCCACCTCGAACGGCTCGCTCACCCGCTCGGCCGTCAGCGCGAGCGGCTCCGGGTTGTCGGGCCGGTCCGACGCCACCACCCTGATCAGGGTCGGGCCGTCCGGCGTCGACTCGGTGTTCCAGGGGTAAGAGGTCGTCTTCAGGTCCTTCTCGATCAGCCGCCACCCCGTCTCGTCGATCCCCCGGACGTAGAGCGCGTAGGACAGCTCGTCCCCGTTGGGGTCGCCGGCCGCCCACTGGACGGCGGTGACGCCCTGCTTCGCCGCCGGCCCCGGCTTGGGATTGCCCCCGCCTCCCCCCTGCGGGGCGCGCTGCGGGGGCGGCCCCCCCTCCGGGGAAGGCCGGCCCCGGCCCGGCGGAAGCACGTCCAGCGAGGCGATCGTCGGCCTCAGGTTCTCCTGAAGCCCCGTGAGGGTGGCCTCCCGCAGGACCGGCGCAATGCCCGGCGTCGTCGAACTCAGGCGGACGCGATACTGGAGGAAGCGGGCCGGAGGGCTCGGGATGGGGCTCCCCGATGCGTCCCTGAGGTCCGCGGACCACTCGCTCCACCCGTCGTCCGACTTCTCGGCGTTGCCCGACCGCGTCTGAACGCTCACAGCGGTCCCCGCCGGGGCCTCCGCCCTCCAGGCGATCTTCCCCCACCGCGCCCCTGAGCCAAAATCGTAGCGCCTGGAGATGTAGGTCCCCTCTGTCCCGGCCCCTTTCCACATCCGGTAGACCTTCCCGGCGCCCCCCATCCCCACGAAGACATCCCCCTCTCTCCCCGCACAGACGGCCAGCGGCTGGGTCTCCTCGAACCGCGCCACGACCGCCGCCGCCCCGTCGTCCCCCACCCGGTAGAACATCCCCTTGTCCCCCGTGGCCAGCAGGACCCGCCCATCCCCGTCCATCAGCGCGGCCAGCAGGAGCGGCTGGCCGGATTCCCACAGCTTGAGCACGGCCCCGGATGGGGAGATGCGGTAGAGGCCCGACCGCTCCTCCGTCGAGGCCCCCTCCGGCCTCGGCCTCGGCGGCTCCTCCTTCCCCTCCTCCAGCCGGACTGCCCCCGACATGGCCCCGGCGTAGAGGGTCCCGTCCCTCCCCACGGCCAGGCCGCGCACCTCGCGCTCTGGGGCGTCGTACAGGACCTGCATCCGCCCCCCGCTGACCCGGTAGACCAGCCCGCTCCCCTCCGTCCCGGCGTAGAGGGTCCCGTCCTGTCCGGCGGTCAGCGAGACGACATGCTCGTCCGAGGACGTCCCCACCTCCGTCACCTTCCCATCCGGCGAGATGCGGAGGACCTTCCCGCCCCCGCCCGTGGCGGCGTAGAGATCCCCCTTCGGCGTGAGGGCCAGCGCCCAGACGTAGCGCGCCCCGGTGCTGCAGACCAGGGCGGGCGCCTTTCCGGGCGCGATCCGGTAGATCCGCCCGCCCGGCGAGGTCCCGGCGTAGACCGCCCCCTCCGCGTCCACGGCCAGGGCGTGGACGATCCTGGCGTCCGGCAGCGCGCCGGCCAGGTCCACCTTCCGGTCCGGTCCGATCCTGAAGACCTTCCCCTCGTTCCCGGTCCCGGCGTAGAGGTTCCCCTGCGCGTCCCGCGCCAGCGCCCAGACGTGCAGCGCCTTCGTGTCCGCATACTCCTCCACGGCCTGCGAGAGCGTCACGCTCCCGTCGGCGGCCACGGAGACCCCCTTCACCTCCCCCTTCTCGAACTCCGCGAACGTGTCGTCCCGCCAGGTCATAGGCGTCACGGCGGAAGCTGAACCACTCAACGCCAGTACCAGAGTCAATCCTGTGATCCAGATACGTTTCACAATCGCACTCTGCTTTCTAAGGTTTTCACCTACCAGATCTCCCGCACGTCAAAGACGAAGCCGGGCAGGACGGGATCGCCGCTGAGCATCGCCGGACTCTCCAGACACTCCAAAGGCTGTCCAGGGTGGTAGAGATAGACGCGCCGGTCGACGGGGTCGATCAGCCACCCCAGCCGGGCGCCGTTTTCGAGGTACTCCGACATCTTGTCCTGCAAGACGGACAGGCTGTCCTGGGACGAGCGAAGCTCCACGACGAAGTCGGGGCAGAGCGGGGCAAACCCCTCCTGTTGTTCCTCGTTCAACGCCTCCCAGCGCTCCCGCCGTATCCACGCGGCATCCGGGGCGCGCTTTGCCCCACCGGGCAGGGTGAAGCCGGTCGAGGAGTCGAAGGAGAGCCCGGTCCCGTCGCGCTCCGCCCAGTTCGCCAGGCGTTGATTCAGCCTGCTGTTTCGCCAGCCGGTCTTTGAACCTGTCGGGGCCGTGATCACCAGCTCCCTCCGCGCGGTCAACTCCAGCCGAAGGTCCGGGTTGTCCTGACACAGCCTGTAGAATTGCTCGTCCGTCAGCCCGGCGGACCGGACACTGAGCGTCAACAGATGCGACGTGTTCTCATAGGTCACCGCCTCAGCCATGACCTTCTCCTTGCGATGATTTCAACAGCCGCATGTACTCCCGCGCCACCTTCAGGTCCTCCAGCGCCTCCTCGCTGTCGCAGGGGGGCGGGGCCTCGCCCCGGATCGCCCGCACGAAGTTCATCGCCTGCTGGCGCATGGCGTGCACCCAGGGGAGGTGCGGCCGGACCGTCTCCGGCGCGGCCCCGTTCCCCGGATCGCGCAGGACCTCCGCCTTCCCCGGACGGTTGGACGCCAGCGGCGCGGGCAGGTCCAGCCGCACGTAGCCCCGCTCGAACGCGATCAGCGCCGACTCCTGCCAGTCCACGGTCGTCCGGTAGGGGCTCATCTCAAGGACACACGGGACGCCGCTCTGGCTCTGCCCGGCCAGCACCACCCCCTTCGGGTCCGCGAACGTCACCGAGTAGGGCTCGCCCAACAGGTGGCGCATCAGGTTGACCTGGTGGATGTAGTAGTTCACGAAACTGACGTAGTCCCTGTGCGTGGCCTCGTCCGTGTCCGTGGGAGGCGGGTCGTACTTTAGCTGGGGCTTCGGGTCGTCCTCCCGGATCAGGTCCGTGAACCCGCCCGCGATCCAGTCCCCCGCCGGCATCGTGATGCGGACGTAGGTCAGCCTCCCGACCTCCCCCGACGCCTTCAGCCGCTCGACCTCCGCCCTGGCCCAGGCCGTCGCCGGGTCGCTCCGCTTGTGGTAGCCCACCATGTGCCAGGTCCTCCCCTCCCGCGCGGCCCGCACGATCCGCTCCCCGGCCTCCACCGAGGCGGCCAGGGGCTTCTCGCTGAAGGTCGGGAGGCCCGTCCGCAGGAGTTCGGGGAGGATCACGCCGTGCCGGGTGAACGGCTGCGAGGCCACCACCCCGTCCAGCCGCTCATCCGTCAGCATCTCCTCGTGCGTGCGGTAGACCTTCGGGATGCCGTAGCGCTTTGCCACACGCCGGGCGGTCTTCTCGCGCAGCTCCGCGATGGCCACCACCTGGCACCCCGGAACCGTGACGTAGTTGCGCAGGTGCGCGCACTGCCCCATGCTCCCGACCCCGACAAACCCGATGCGCACGTTCCTTTCCATCATAGGATATGTTTTTCCCTTTCTCACTCCCGCTCCACCGTCACCGTCGTCTGCTGCCCCCCGACCAGGACGAACGCCGTCCGGATGCGCACGCGCGCCAGCACCGCCCCCTCCACGCGGTCCACGCCCCCGGTCTGCCGGGACATCCGCAGGATGGACAGCACGGAGGACGGCGGGGAGGGCAACTCCTCTCCATGCACGGTCACGCCGCGCTCCTGAGAGGCCACCTCCACGATCAGGTCGTCGTTCCGCTCCGCCTGGGAGATCAACTCCAGGAGGTGGGCAAAGTCCTTGGGGGCGTAGCGCCCCGGCGCGCGCTTGACCTCGATCTTCTCCAGGGCCTGCGCGCCCCCGGCCCGCACCACGAGCGGCCCGGCGGGGACGTAGGGCGGGAGGGTCACCCGGCCGGAGACCACCTGCTCCCCCCCGTGGAACGGCCTCAGCGCCACCTCGAACGGGATCGCCTCACCCGGCCGGAATCGGCCCCTGGGGAGCCTCAGCCCCTCCACCGAGGCCGTGTGCAGGCTCTCGTCCACGGCCACCTCGAACCGCACCTCCCTCACCGGCGCAGACAGGAACGGGTTGTCCATCAGCGCATCCAGCGGCTTCACCAGGTCCAGCACCGTCAGGCCCAGGGCCTGCGCCCCGGAGTAGGCGTTCTCCAGACAGATGTCGGGATACCCCTCCATCCGGATGACCGACCGGGTGCGCGTCGTCATGTCTCCCCCCAACTTCTCGGCGGAGATCAGCGCGCTCAGCAGCGTGCCACGGGCCAGGATGGGCGTCAGGTCCGGGTGCCGGATCATCTCGAAGCGATAGGCCTGCGTCCTGGCGTCGGACCGGACCGCCACCTCCACGGGGACCATGCTGGCAGCACGGCCGACCACGCCGACAATGCCCGAGGCCCGGTCTTCGACAATAGACCCCTGCACGGCGGAGGCGACGCCCAATTTGAACGAGATCAACTGGCTGGGAATGACGCCATAGATATGCGCGGAGGTCATCGGAAAGCTGCTCCGCCCGCCGTAGAGCATCGGATGGCCGAACGCCACCACCCGGCCCCCGTCCCGATACGTCAGCGTGCCGATCCCGGTCAGGCTCAGGTCCCCCCGGACAAGCTGCACGCCCAGGGCCGCCCCCGGCTCCAGGGGGCCTGCGGCGAGCGTCGTGTCCGTGCCGCCCCCCCCCTGCACCGGCAGAAATCCGTAGGGCGTGAGATCGGCCCGCATCTGCTCCACGGCCCGGGGGGCAAACCCGCTGGCCGATAGGGGCACGGCCACCGGGCGCACCCCCTCCGACCCATAGTCCATCCGGGAACTCTCGGAGGAGCCCTCCGCAGGGCCGCTTAGACGCCCCCTGTCCGAAGGCAGCGGAGAGGGCCCCGGGGCCCGGTTCAGGGTCGCCAGCATGTCCGAGATCGGCGTGATCCCGCAGATCGGCTCCTTCGAGAACCCCCAGGCGTAGGCCACGGCCCCGATCAGCTTGCCGTCGATGTAGACCGGGCTCCCGCTCATCCCCGCGATCACCCCCGTCTTCTCCAGAGGGCCCCCCGACAGCCGGGCGAGGATCACGTCCTCCTTGGGGCCGAACACGTTCCGCATCACGTCCACGATCTCCACCCTGAACGTGTCGATCTTTGTCCCCCGGAACACCGTCTTTCCAAAGCCCACCATGCCCGGACGGACCTGGTCCGGGGTCAAAATCGGGACCTCCCCGGCCGCGCCGGAGGGGAGCGTACCCATAAAGAGAAGACTTGTCAACAGAGTGAAAAAAGACCTTCGCATAATCCCTCAGCCGAATCGTCTACGGCAACCAGAGTTTGGCCAGAATGCCCCCCAGAAGGGCGATGATCAACCCGAATCCCCATTTCTGGGTTGAGGTGCGTTCCGTAAATCGTTTGTCCATCTCGCCGAACCTGCGGTCGATGCCAGAGGCCATCTCCGACATCCGCTTGTCGATGGAGGCAAACCCCTCCGTGATTCGCTTGTCCATCTGTTCGACCCGGCCGTCCAGTCGGGCCACGGACTGCTCCAGGTTGCCCAATCTGCCTTCTATCGTCCTTGCAGACACTCGAATTTCACGAACGTCTTCTTCAAGATGCGCGATCCGAATGTCTATGCGAGGATCGTCTACAACCGGCGCTGGCGGTCTCTCCTCTGGCATCAGGACCTCCCTCTTGAGCATTAGAGCATAGTCCAGGTACCATGACGTAAGTCTTGTGAGTAAGGTAATATACCAAAAGTGATGACGAATATCAAATAAACAAAGAGTTAGGCCCGACGCGGGCGAACATGAGGCTTGAAATTCAGCGAAAATTTGTTATCTTAAGTATCTGTTCTGTATGGAAAGGTCGTTACCCTTTTCCGGAGGTTGCGCGATGGCCTTCGTCGAAACCATGAAGCCCCGGGAGCGCGTCCTGGCGGCGCTCAACCGGCAGCCGGTGGACCGCACGCCCTGCTCCAACCCGACCTCGGTGGCCACGGTGGAGTTGATGGACCTGGTGGACGCCCCGTTTCCAGACGCCAACCGGGACCCGGAGAAGATGGCCCGGCTGGCCGCCACGGGCTACACGGAGCTCGGCTTCGACAGCATCATGCCGGTGTTCACGATCATCCAGGAGTCCTCGGCCCTCGGCTGCGACATCCAGTGGGAGGAGAAGGACAACTGGCCCACCGTGCGGATGAACCGGCCCATCTGGAAGGAGCCCGAGGACATCCGGATCCCGAAGGACCTCCTGACGCACAACGACACGAAGTGCGTCCTGGAGGCCATCCGCATCCTCAAGCGGGACTACGGCGACGAGGTGGCCATCATCGGCAAGACCATGGGCCCCTGGTCCCTCGGCTACCACTGCTTCGGCGTGGAGAACTTTCTGCTGATGTCTTACGATGACCCCGACAAGACCAGGCGTTGTCTCGACCTCATGAAGGAGGCCACGGTGCTGTTCGGAAACGCTCAGATCGAGGCCGGCGCCGATGCCCTCACCCTCCCCGACCACGCCACCGGAGACCTGGTCAGCGGGGAATATTACAAGGAGTACTTGCAGGACCTCCACGTGGAGTTCGCCGACCGGATCAAATGCCCGCTCATCCTCCACATCTGCGGGAACACCCTCGACCGGATGGGCTACATCGCGCAGACCGGCATGCACTGCTTCCACTTCGACTCCAAGAACGACCCGCAGGAGGCCCGCAGGGTCACGGAGGGGAAGATCGCCCTCGTGGGCAATGTGAACAACCCTTCGACCCTCTACGCGCGCAGTCCCGAGGAGGTGCGGAAAGAGATCTATCACTGCCTCGACGCGGGCGTGGAGCTGGTCGCCCCGGAGTGCGCCATCCCCCTCCGCACGCGCTTAGAGAACCTGACGGAGATCCCGAAGGCGGTCAAGGATTGGCATAAGGAGCACGCGAGCAAAGAATGAGTAAGAATGGACTTTTAGATCGCCTGAAATCCGGCGAGATCCTCATCTCCGACGGCGCCACCGGCACCTATCTCCAGGCCAAGGGCCTGGAGCCGGGCGGATGCCCGGAGGAGTGGAACGCCTCTCACCCGGAGGTCGTGCAGGGCATGGCCGCCGACTACTTCGCCGCCGGCTCCGACGCGGTGGAGACCAACTCCTTCGGCGGAAGCCCCTTCATGCTCAAGAAGTACGGCCACGCAGACCGCGTCTCAGAACTCAACCGCCTGGCCGCCCGGCACGCCCGGAGCGCCGCTCCCCCCGGCCGCTACGTCATCGGCTCCGTGGGCCCCACCGGCGAGTTTCTGGAGCCCATCGGCCCCGTGAGCGTCGAGGAGATGTACGAGGGGTTCGTCCGGCAGGTCACCGCCCTGGCCGAGGGCGGCGCCGACGCGATCTGCGCCGAGACCATGACCGCCCTCGAGGAGGCCTGCTTAGTCGTCCGGGCCACGAAGGAGCGCACGGACCTCGTGGCCATGGCGACGATGACCTTTGACAAGGGCCCGCGCGGGAACTTCACCATGATGGGTGTCACCCCGGAGGACGCCGTCCGGGGCCTGTTAGACGCCGGGGCGGACGTGGTCGGGGCCAACTGCGGCAACGGCATCCTCTACATGGTCGAGATCGCCGGGGAGATGCGGAGGGTCGCCGACGCCCCCATTTTGATCCACGCCAACGCGGGCATCCCGGCCGTCCGGAAGGGGCAGATCATCTACCCTGAAACCCCCGACTGGATGGGCCCGCACTACCGGGCGCTCGTCGACGCCGGGGCCACCTTCGTGGGCGGCTGCTGCGGCACGACGCCGGACCATATCCAGGCGATTGTCAAGGCGCTACGCGGATAGAACGACGAATTACGAATTACGAATTACGAATTGTGTTATTCGACATTCGACATTCGACATTCGACATTCGATTTGCTTCACGTCTTTTCGGAGTCTTTCCCCATGCCGATTGTGAACGAAGGTATCCAGCAGGAGATCGACAAATACGTCACCCGTCCGGAGGAGAAGGAGAAGTTCATCGTCTGGTTCAGCGAGGTCTCCCCTCTGATGCAGGACATCGCCTACGCCCTGATCAAGGGCAAGCAGCACGACGTCAGCCGGCTGGTGAGACAGGCCCTCGACGAGGGCGTGGAGGCCCACGACGCGCTGGACGACGGCCTGATCTCCGGCATGGGCATCGTCGGGGTGAAGTTCCGGGACAACATCATCTTCGTCCCGGAGGTCCTCGTGGCCGCGCGGGCCATGAAGGCCGGCATGGCCCACATCGAGCCCATCCTCTCCGCCGCCGGCATCGAGCCCGTCGGAAAGGTCATCATGGGCACGGTGAAGGGCGACCTCCACGACATCGGCAAGAACCTCTGCATCATGATGCTGCGCGGGTCCGGCTTCGAGGTGATCGACCTCGGCGTGGACACGAAGCCCGATCAGTTCATCGCGGCGGTGGAGGAGCACAGCGCCCGCATCGTGGGCATGTCCGCGCTCCTGACGACCACCATGCCCAACATGGGGAGGACCATCCAGGCGTTCATCGACGCCGGGCTGCGGGACGACGTCAAGATCATGGTCGGCGGCGCGCCCGTGACGCAGGAGTTCGCGGACGAGATGGGGGCCGACGGCTACGGCAAGGACGCCCTCGCCTGCGTGGCGAAGGCCAAGGAGTTCATCGCGGAGCTGGGCGTCGCCGTGGAGGCGTGAGCCGATGGCAGGACCGGACAGGGCCCGATTTCGGCGGAGCCTCGACCGGCTCAACGAGATCGTTGCGGGGATGGTCAAGAAGGCGGAGGAGGTCTCGCTCCAGCGCTGCCCCTACAAGAACGCCGAGGACCGGTGCACCGCCCACTTCGGGTGCCGCTACCAGAGGCCGCCCACGGCGCCGGGCGGCCTGAAGGTCTGCACGAGCGACGACAAGCTGGACTACCGGAAGGCGTGGGAGGTCGATCCCGCGCCCCTCATCCCCCCCGATAAGGCCTGATCCCTGCCCCATGGCCACCATCTCCCACGGCAACAAGACCGCTGATCTCTCCGCGGGAAAGACCCTCTTCGACTACGCGGACGACCTTCGGGTGAAGGTCCCCACCTCCTGCCGCAGGACCGGGCGGTGTCACGAGTGCATCGTCGAGGTCGCATCGGGCGCCGAGGCCCTCTCCCCGCCCACGGAGGCGGAGCGGTTCCTCAGGCCCCCCTACCGGCTCGCCTGCCAGACGGTCGTCGTCGGCCCGGACCGCGACATCCGGTTCTCCGTCCTCAAGCGCACCCCTCAGATTCTCACCCGGGGCAGGGAGACCGGCTTCGACCTCGACCCTTTCGTCCGGCGGCAGGGCGACCGGGTCTTCTGCGGCGACCGGGAGGTCGACGCCTACGGGGGCCGCATCCTGGGGCTCGCCGTGGACGTGGGCACGACCACGGTCGTGCTGAATCTGATGGACCTGGAGGCCGGGGCCTGCCTCTGCACGAGCGCCTTCGAGAACCCTCAACGGTTCGGCGGCAGCGACATCATGCGCCGCATCTCCTACGATGCGGGACCCTACCGGGGGGAGCTGCACAAGGCCATTCTCAGCGCCCTCAACTACGAGATCCGGGAGACGTGCCGGAGGCTCCGCCTCCCCCGCAGGGCGATCTACGAGGTCGTGGTGGTCGGCAACGCCACGATGCGCGATCTGTTCTTTGACCTCGACGTGCAGACCGTCGGCGAGAAGCCCTACAAGTCCATCACCGAACATGAGCTGGACGCCGGCAGGCGGACGACCACGGCCCTGACGACCACGGCCCGCGCCCTCGGCCTGCGCATCCACCCGAAGGCGAACGTCTACGGCGGCCCCCTGATCGGCTGTCACGTGGGCGCGGACGTGGCCGCCGACCTCCTGGCCGTCGGGATGGACCGGGAACAGGGTGTGGTTATGCTCGTGGACATCGGCACCAACACCGAGGTGGTCGTCGGAAACGCCGGCCGGATGATGGCCGCCTCCTGCCCGGCCGGCCCGGCGTTTGAGGGGGGGCTGATCACCTACGGCATGCCGGGCTACGACGGGGCCATCCAGTCCATCGCCATCCAGAACGGCTGCGTCCGCTACCGCACCATCGGCGACGCCCCCGCCCAGGGCATCTGCGGGTCGGGGCTGATCGACCTCTTGGCCGAGCTGCGGCGCGCCGGGAAGATGGACGAGCTGGGGGTCTTCCCGGAGGAGATGGACAGGTTCGTCGTCGCCCCGGACCGGGGGATCACCTTCTCGCGGGAGGACGCCAGCCACCTCGCCCAGGCCAAGTCTGCCAACTATAGTGGGCAGCGGATCGTCATGCGGAGCTACGGCGTCGGCCTGGGGCAGGTCCAGAGGCTCTACCTGGCCGGGGGATTCGCCAACTACATCGACATCCGGCACGCCGTGGAGATCGGCTTCATCCCCAACTTCCCGGAGGAGAAGATCGAGAAGGTGGGCAACGCCTCCCTCCAGGGGGCCACGGCTATGCTCCTGTCCAGGACGAAGCGGGAGGCCCTGGAGCGCCTCGTGCGCCGCGTCGAGCACGTCGAGCTGGAGACCACACCGGATTTCTTCGATGTGTTCGTCGAAGGCTGCATGTTCAAGCCGATGTACGAATAATTCGTAGGGGCGAGGCACGCCTCGCCCCTACTGGCAATAGGATCATTATGGACCTCTCCTTCCGCGAAGCCCTCACCGAGACCGACGACTTCGTTTTCTGCGTGGAGCTGGTCACGAGCCGGGGGGTCATCATCGAGAAGCACGGGAAGAAGGTCCTCGAATTGGCCCGCCGCCTGGTGGAGTGGGACCACATCCACGCCCTCAGCATCACCGACAACCCCGGCGGCAACGCCATGCTCAGCCCCGACACCCTGGGCACGGACCTCATCTCACGGGGGCAGGAGATCATCATCCACCTCTCCTGCAAGGACTGGAACCGGAACGCCCTCCAGAGCCGGGCCTGGGAGCTGGCCAGCGCGGGGTTTCACAACATCCTGACCCTCTCCGGGGACTACCCCACCGGCGGCTACCGGGGGCAGGCCGCCCCGGTGTTCGACATCGACTCCGTCGGCCTGCTGGAGATGCTCAGCGACATGAACCGCGGCCTGAAGGTCCAGGGCCTCAGGCCGGGGAGCGTCGAGCGTCTCAGCCGGACGCAGTTCTTCCTCGGCGCGGTCGTCTCCCCCTTCAAGCTCCAGGAGCGGGAGCTGATCCCCCAGTACCTCAAGCTCGCCCGCAAGGTCGAGAGCGGCGCGGCGTTCATCATCACGCAGCTCGGCTACGACTCCCGAAAGTTCGACGAGTTGCTGCGCTACGTGGCCCTCAAGGGCCTGAAGGTCCCGGCCATCGCCAACGTCTACGTCCTGAACCTTGCCGCGGCCCGCTACTTCCACCGGGGCGACATGCCCGGCTGCGTCGTGACCTCCGACCTCCTCCGCTTAGTCGAAAGGCAGGCGGCCTCCCCGGACAGAGGCAAAGGCTTCTTCCTGGAGCTGGCGGCCAGGCAGGTCGCCGTCGCCAGGGGGCTCGGCTACCGGGGGGCCTACCTGGGCGGTCACCTCGCCTTTGAGGACTACCGGAAGGTCCTTGAGACGGAGGCCTCCTTCGGCCCGGACGACTGGCGGACGTTCGCGAAGGAGATCGCCTTCTCCCAGCGCGGGGAGTTCTACTGCTTTGATCCCGACCCGGAGACCGGCCTGAACACCCCTCAGGTCAGCCGCGCCTACCTCGCCTCAAAGGAGGAGGAGGCCCTGCGGAGGGCCAGGATGGACCTTCCCCTGAGCTACAGGCTCAACCGTCGCATCCACAACGGCGTCTTCGAGAAAGGCTCTCTCGGTTTCAAGCTCGGTCAGGAGGTCTATCAGAGGATCGAGAGCGCCGGGGAGAGGACCAAGGTCGTCGCCCACGCCGTTGAGCACGCGGTCAAGGCCGTGGCCTTCGACTGCCGGGACTGCGGGGACTGCTCCCTCCCCGACATCGCCTACCTCTGCCCGGAGTCGCAGTGCGCCAAGAACCAGCGCAACGGCCCCTGCGGCGGCACCCGGCAGGGGAAGTGCGAGGTGGGCGAGAAGGAGTGCATCTGGGCCCTGGCCTACGACCGCCTGAAGGCCTACGGCGAGGAGGAGGCGATGCTCCAGCGCCCCGTCGTCTTCCGCGACGCGGCCCTGCGCGGGACCTCCGCCTGGGCGAACACCTTCCTGGGAAGAGACCACCACGCCAAACAAAGTGAAACGGCAAACGGCAAACGGCAAACGTGAGAATCCTGAAAGGGTCTTATGCCACGTCCTCCCCGCTTCACCGTCGTCGGCGAGAACATCCACACCACCCGCGCCCTGTCCAGGACCGGCAAACGAATCAAGCTTTTGGAGGACGGGAGCGAGGGCATCCGCTACCAGAACGCCGAGGGGAAGACCCGCACCCTCCGGGTGCCCCCGGCCTACCGGAAGAAGCACGACTACCAGGAGGGGCGGATCAAGCACCTCCAGATCGCCGTCCAGCAGGGCCTCTGGGGGGAGGGGGAGGACCGCCGACGGGGCGTCGAGTACATCCACTGCGAGGTCAGGCGACAGACGGAGGCCGGCGCGCACTTCCTCGACCTGAACGTCGACGAGGTCTCCCTGAAGCCGGAGGAGCAGCAGGAGGCGATGCGCTGGCTCGTCCCCGTCGCGCAGGCCGTCTCCCCGGTCCCGCCCAGCATCGACTCCTCCAACCCCGACACCATCCAGGCCGGGCTGGAGGCCTACGACCGGAGGGCGGGCCGGCCCCTGCTCAACTCGGCGGCCCTTGAGCGCCCGGAGGTCCTCGACTTCGTCAAGCGCTTCGACTGTCAGGCCATCCTCACCGCCGCCGGGCGGAGCGGCATGCCGGAGGACGACGCCGAGCGCGTGGCCAACGTCCGGGAGTTGATGGGTCTGGCCGAGGCGAAGGGCATCCCCAGGTCCGACATCTACATCGACGCCCTGGTCTTCCCCATCGCCGTGGATGCCCGCTATGGAAATCACTACCTCGACGCCGTCCGGCAGGTTCGGGGGCGCTACGGCGACGAGGTTCACATCCTGGGCGGCCTGAGCAACGTCTCCTTCGGCATCCCGCAGCGCAGGCTCGTCAACGAGGTGTTCATCGCCCTGGCCGTGGAGGCCGGGGCCGACGGGGCGATCATGGACCCGGTCCAGAACCGCCTCGACGAGGTGTTCGACCTCGACACGACGACCGACGCCTACCGCTTTGCCCACGACATGCTGACCGGCCAGGACCCCTTCTGCGAGCGCTACATCGAGGCGTGGCGAGAAGGCAAGCTGGGATGAGGAATCGGATGGCTAAAGTCAGCATCATCTACTGGAAAGAGATCCCCGCCCAGGTCAGGGCTGAGGATGCAGACGGCGAGATCACCCTGCCGCTGCCGGACCGCTTCCAGCAGGGCATCGACGCGGTGGCCATGTTCGACGGGAGCTACGGGGCCGACGCCTACCTGGAGGCCTGGGACTGGGGGCCGGAGGTCGAGGTCCGCGGGGCGGCGCAGGAGGCCGCCGAGGCCCTGGCCCGGAAGATCGCAGCCCGTTTCCCCGCCGACTTCGTGGGCCGCATCCGGGCCCTGCACGAGGCCGGTCAGCGCGACCCCAGGCCCGGCGCGGTGGACCACTGGATGAACGAGTCGAAATAGGCGAAAGGATTTTTATGCGAAACAAAATCCTGTTAGCGACGATCTTCCAGAACGCTGAGTTCGACTCCGAGCCTCGCCGAAGGGCCCTGGCCGACCTGGCGAAACTGGCCGACCTGGAGCACTACACCGGGGACCTCACGGCGGAGAAGGCAAAAGGGGTCGTGGGGGTGATCGCCAACTCGGCCCTCATCCACCCCGAATTTTACGCGGAGGGGAAAGACCTCCGGATCGTCGCCCGGTGGGGTGTGGGCTACGAGAAGGTCAACTTAGCCGCAGCCACGCAGCACGGCGTCCTGGTCACCGTCGCGCCGGAGCACATGGAGACGGTCGCGGAGTACACTATCGCCCAGTGGATGGCCACGCTCAAGCGCGTCTACACCCTGAACCGCCTCTCCCACGCCGGGGACTTCTCCATCATCCGGACCTATGAGGCCAGGGGATCCTCGCTCGGCCTCTATGGCTTCGGCAGGATCGGGCAGGCCGTGGCCGCGCGGGCCAAACCGCTTCTCGGTGACGAGGGCCGGCTGCTCGTCTACGACATCCGGCCTGACATTAAAGAGCTGGCCGGGAGGTTCGGGGCCGTCGCCGTGGACGACCCCATGACCCTGTTCAGGGAGTGCGACACCGTCTCCCTCCACGTGGCCGGGGACGATACCGTCGTCACCTACGACCGCCTCTGCGCCATGAAGCCCCATGCCTCCCTGATCAACCCCTCGCGCGGCAACCTGGTCGATGACCGGGCGGCCAACCGCGCCATCCGCGAGGACCGGCTCTGCTACTACGTGGTGGACGACCCTGTGAACGGCCCGCGCGAGATCCACAGGGACCATCCCCGCATCATCTGCACGAACCACAACGCCGGCATCACCGTCGAGTCCACCATCCGCCTCGACCGCCGGACCGTCGGGCAGGTGACGGACGCCATCCAGGGCCGGGAGCCCGCGCATATCCTGAACCGGGAGGTGTTGCAGCATCCGAGGGTGAAGGGGTTTTTGAAGGGATGACCTCACCCCCCCCCTGCCCCCTCCCTCTCCGTCTACGGAGAGGGAGGGGGTGACAAGGGCCTTTCCCTTTGCTGGGGGAGGGTGAGGTCTTCTTTTCCCTTGACACCGATCACCCGATCTTGTATTTTTTCAGGCGCAATTCCTTTGACATTCCGGCGTAGCTCAGCTGGCAGAGCAGGTGGCTGTTAACCACCGGGCCGCAGGTTCGAGTCCTGCCGCCGGAGTTAGAACACGAAAAAGGCCGTTGGAGTCGCCTCCAGCGGCCTTTCCTTTGCACAACCCCCCCTTGTCCTTGTCCATCAGATTCTTGAGCCTTTCGGGGACTGGCCCGGCGCTAAACATACCTCACCGGGGACCGGCTCCGAACGCCCAGTTCATCCCCCGAAGGATCGAGCGCGAGCGACCCCACCTGAATCGCCGCAACCTCCGTCTCCTCCGGCAAAGGCGTCCAGAAAGTCATCTCCTGTCGTTCGGGTGCGATTTCGCAGAGAATACCCAGCCCGACGGCCCACCCCTCCGGCCCCTGAAACGCGCACAGCCGTCCCTTTAGGTCCTCGCACTCTATGTGCAAGTGGAATGTGCGCCGGCGCGCGTGAGAAAAATAATCCGCAAACCGCGCCCGCCGGTTCTGCCGGCGCTGCGCAGGCGTCTTTCGCTGGACCTGGGGGGAAGGGGTCAAACGCCGGAGGGAGACATCCGCCCTGCGGTGGAAGGGCAGCAGAATGGGTTCCAGCTCCTCTCCCCGCTGGAGGGCCAGGACTTCGACCGGCGCGCAGAGGTCCACCTCCTGCTGCTTGAGCGAAACGCCCACCGGACCGTGGATCAGCCCGCAGGTGTCGACCAGGACCCGGTCGGGGGCCAGCCGGACGGCCTCCCGCAGCAGCCGGGCAAGGGCGAGCAGCAGATCGTCCTCGCCGTGATGAGAGGAGGTATGCCCCACGAAGGCGACGCGGTCGGGCTGGAGGGCTTCCGCGTCCCCGGACAGCAGGGTCAGGCTCAGCGTGCCCGGCAGGCCGATGAGCGGCTGGCCCGGGTCGGCGCACAGCAGGCCGACCCGCAGGCCCTGCGAGGTCCAGCGGCTCACGAACTGGCGCACCAGCGCGGTCTTGCCCGTGTCCACCCCGCCGAGGATCAGCGCCGGTCGAGACCCATCCAGGGCATCAGCCAGACCGACGATGTCCGGGGAGACGTCGTTCCCGGAAAACGCCATGGTAGACCCCTCGGCTTCCCCGACCTTTCTCAGGATGTCCCGGGGCTATAAAAACCTTGACAATTTGGGGCGGTTCCTTTATTATCCAATCGGCGTAACGCCATTCGGATAATTTCAAAAGGTCCTGTATGAAGAACCCTTTTATCTTCGGCGGCGTGGTCAGCGGCGAGGCGTTCTGCGACCGGGAGGAGGAACTGACGGAACTCCTCCGGGCCGCCCGGAACGGCCAGAACGTCGTCCTCCATTCCCCGCGCCGCTTCGGCAAGACCTCCCTCATCCGGCGCGCCCTGGACGAGGCCGCGTCACAGGGGATTCTGACGCTCTATGTGGATCTCTACCCGGCGGTCAGCAAGCAGAAATTCCTCGACCTCTACGCAGGCGCGCTGGCCCGGAGCCTCTCCGGGGGCCTGGAGTCGGTCGCCGGAACCCTCCGCAGGCTCCTTCCCAAACTCATCCCCAAGGTCGTGATCCAGGCCAACGGCGCGCCCACCTTCGAGTTCGACTACGACCGCTCGACCCCCATCACCCCGCACCTCGATGACCTCCTGGAGGCCATGCAGGTCCGGGCCGGCCGGGCCGGCGTCAACGCCGTCGTCGTCTTCGACGAGTTCCAGGAGATCGTCGCCTACGAGGACGACGAGATCGAGCGACAGATGCGGAGCCACTTCCAGCATCACGCTGACGTGAGCTACGTCTTCCTGGGGAGCCGGCGGTATCTCATGCGCGCCCTGTTCGACAACCCCAACCGGCCGCTCTACCGGAGCGCCCGCCACCTCCCCCTCGGCCCCCTCCCCGCAGAGGCCCTTCGGGCCTTTATCCAGGGCCGCTTTGAGCAGACCGGCTTTTCCGTTGCGTCAGAGGCCATCGAAGATCTGATCCGCACCTGCCAGGGCCATCCCTACTATACCCAGCTCCTCTGCCACCTCCTGTGGGACCGCTGTATAGAGACGCGCACGGTCGAAGCGCCCCACGTCGAGGGGGCCTTGAACGATGCCCTCCGGCGCGAGGAGGGCGTGTTCGTCACCCTGTGGGACACCCTCTCCCGCAAGCAGCGACAGGCGCTGACGGCCCTCAGCCGGGAACCCGCCGGTCAGGTCTTCTCCGCCGCCTACCTCAAGCGGCACGGCCTCGGCTCCGCCTCCTCCGTCCAGAAGGCCCTCTCCGCGCTCGCAGACCGGGAGCTGATCGACCGGACGAACGGCGACTACGCCATCCCGGACCTGCTGTTCCGCCGGTGGATCGCGTCGCAGTGAGGTCATCGCCGGTCTGCTTTGTGGATTTCACTCTGATCAGGCGACAGATAAGCACGCTACCGGCTGATTGACCCGGTCTGAATACCTTGTGTAAGCGTCCAGGCTGTCCGTCTTCCACCCGCCCGCGCGTCCCCCGTAGACCGTATCCTTCAGCCAGCCGCACTCCTCCTCCGCTGCGCCTTCAGGGACTTCGATGTACCACGCCCTGGGCCGTCCATCCTCTCCACTATTCCACCGGTATCTGCGCTGCTTCAGAATCTCCTTGAAGTCGAACCTGGCGTCAACGGCCCAAATACGAACCGCCTTCTTCCGGGCGGACTCCAGGAGCGCCTTGAGGGGTAGCTGGCCGGACGCGAACGGCGTCGCCAGCAGGTGGATCACGGCGTGGCAGTCCTCATCCGCGCGATGGGCGTCCATGAACATGCCGCACTTCTTGTAGAGCAGGAACTCCAGGGCTGCGGAGGAAAACCCCTCGCCCTGCCACGGCGCCTCGGCGAGCGAACACGCCCAGGGCCTGTCTTTAAACGCCGGGAGCCGGCGTTCGAGGAACTTCCGGTCAAAGCCTGCGTTGTGCGCGATGACGAGGGCGACATCGCCGAGGAGCGCACGGACGACCTCATCCTCGATCCGCTTTCCGGCCACGTCCTGATCTCTCAGGCCGGTCAGGGCCGTGATCTCCGGCGGAATGGGTCTCCGGGGGTCCTCCAGAAACGTGACCGCCTCGTCCACCCTGTAGACCTGGCCGGTGGTTGCGGAATACTCAAAAGGCACGCCGCAAAACTGAATGATGGCGTCGTGTCGCGGGTTTTTGCCGGTGGTCTCGATGTCCACGACGAGGGCCAGCTTTTTAGGCGTGTCGTCTTCCTCGGCATAGCGCGAGGGCCGCTCAAAGCGTTTCAGGACCCTGTACATGCCTGATCCCTGGAGCGCGTCCGCCATTTTTTCGAGCGCCTCTGTTTCCATCAACCCCTCATTTCTACTGTGACCCGGTAGGTCTTATATAAAAAACCCGCTATCTACCAGTGATCTTGATCTCCTTTCGTATCGTGACCATCGGATGGGTTCGCTTCCGGCTATGCGTTAGCTTTTCGTGCCATATCGCCTGATCGAGGCACTGAAGGGTATCGGGGGCCTCTGTCGCTGCGTTGGCGCTGTCCGTTCCATAACCGACCAGGACTCCGCAGTAATCGGTGAGCACAAACCTGTTATGAAAAGGATGGGCGCCGCGCTCCGGGACCCCCACCACCTGCCAGAGGACGCAGGTCAGGGACTTCCCGGATGGAATCAATTCCTCATATATCCGCTTGAACTCTCCCTCAAAGTAGGTCAGTTTAACGTCATCATCCGGGCAGCAATGGATTGTGAACATGGGGAATACCTCGCATTGCGATGTCAGGTCCCGAATGATCTGTCGGTAATTTCTGGTAAACAGGCTGTTCGCGTCCACCTTAAAGTGTGGGTCCAGAAAATGGATCTCTTTGGCGACCCGGAGCATAGGCAGGATGGCTCTTGCAAACGCATCGGGGCTTCGCTGAATACCGATCCCGCTGGGCGTGTTCCAGGCTGTTACGGACTCGTCCAACTTTTCAGGGTGGTACTTCCTGTCGGCCTCGTCAGCCTCCCTGTACTCAGGGCTTACGACTGCGGCAAACCGTTCCCGGCGATGCTCCTGTTCAACATTCCTGACCCACGAGGGCTCCATATAATCCCAGACCGTTCCGGGCCGATGCACCAGCCGATCCCGCGCCATGTCCAGACGGCGCTTCAGGCTCTGGCCCATCACCGATCCAAGCCTGCTTTCCCGAACGCCCTGCTCGATGACGCCAAGGGCCGCTCTGCACCACTCGCCCGGCGGCAAGTCCGCGATGGCTCGACCTCGTGATGGGTGGCAATGCTCCACGCAATATCGGAACCACTCCAGATTTTGACAGACCTGCGGGTCTATGGCAAAGATACTGAGCATGGTCAGAACAACTCCGAGTCCCGCTCATCGAAGAAGCCTTCCGGCCAGGGTTCATCGAAATCCCCGCTTTTGTTGACGGCAAGGGGCGTGAGTTCCACCCCCTTCTCCGTCGGTCGGACGTAGACCACCGACAGGTCATCCGCCGTCACCTCTGGCCTGTTGACCGCGTCCATCTCCTTGCCGGACTCCCGGACGCGACGGAGCAGGCGCAGCAGCAGGTGCTCAGAATGGGTCTCGATCAGCATGATCCGGTCGGTCCCGCGAGTCGCGTCAATGAATACATCTCCGAGCGCAACCTGGACCGCAGGATGGACGTGGAGTTCCGGCTGTTCCACGGCGAAGATGCGACACGGATGGTCCGATGTCCCCGGATCGAGGGCGCCCACGACGACGGGAAGCGCCTGCGAGACCCCCACGCCGATGTCCGCCGGGTCCACGTCGATGTCGCTCACTTCGTCGTGAAGCTGGATGACGGGCTGGCGGGGCAACTGCTCCAGCGGGTCGAGGACCTTCCGGCGCAGGTAGGCCGCGTCCATCTCCTCGTATCGGGCTGTCAGGAGCCGGAGTTCCGCCATGATCTCGCCCTCGGCGTCTATCGCAATCCGCTCCTCGCGGTGGATGCTGTAACCGAGGCTCAGGACCTCCTGCACGTAGTGGCTCGTCTTTTCAACCAGCGAAGGGTCTCGGACCAGGGCGTCCCAGGCCCCCAGCCCGGAGGCCCAGCGAGATTCCAGGGGGGTTCTGGGGGAGCGATGGTTGCGGGGAGGGACAACCCGGATGGGGCCCAGATAGCGGATGCCGCGCAGTTCACGGAGCAGGACGGATAGCGGGCCGGTGAGGGCCTGGCCGACGATGCTCCAGAACGCGAACTGTGTTTCAGGGTCCTGGTAAATC
>Ga0156186_1338_pt1 | contig 37187 bp, 24 predicted proteins | sample RifCSPlowO2_12_FD_107839 | JGI IMG/M metagenome (GOLD analysis project Ga0156186, IMG submission 107839) | Candidatus Handelsmanbacteria bacterium RIFCSPLOWO2_12_FULL_64_10
GAAAACGCCCCCGCCTTCACTTCCTACCACCCCTCCCCTCCTATGACGGTTTATGTACCTTTGTTGGGTTTTACCCATAATCGGCACGACCAGCCGGTCCGATCAGGGAGCTACTACGCCCCCTTGCCACCCCAGGGCCGCTCGTCCCACCGGTAGACCCGCCCCGGCTGACGGTTGAAGTTGAGGCCCAGCCAGAACGCATGGGATAGCGGCCCGGAGACGGTTTGCTCGTCGTAGCGCTCACCCGCCTCTGAGCGGCGGCCCGCAGAGGGCGACCGCGACCAGTTGAGACCCGGCCCGGCGATGCCCTTGGGCGGCGGTTCTGTGCCCTGCGGCGCGGGCGACAGCGCCCGGAACAGGCCAAGCTGCTCGCCAGGGGCCAGGAAGAAGCCGGACGGCCCAACCCCGACGACGAACAGCGACACCCCCGGCACGAACCCCAGCTTGAGGGCCTGCCGGATGGAGAAGAGCGACCCGCCCCGGCCAGAGACGATGGCTGCCTGCTCCACGAAGACCACCACGGCCCCGTTGCCCGCAGACCGCAGGGACAACAGGAGCGACTGCGTGCGGCCCAACAACCGCCGGACGGCAGGTAGGGCCACCGGACCACCCGCAAACGGGACCAGGGCCACCGACCGGGCCAGGGACCGGGGCGCGCTGACCGGGAACGCCCCGGATGGACCCCGAACCACAGGGAAGGGAGACCCCACCGACAACTCCCTGGGCGCGCCGGGCAGCCACCAGTGGACCGGACCACCCTGACAGAGCGCCCCTGCGGAGGCTGCCGCGTCAGCCCCCAGAGCGCCCCCGGACCAGAGCGGACGGCGACGAGACCCCAGCCAGCGACCCAGACGCGCTACTGACAAGAGGGCCGGGACCGGCAACTGCCGGGAGCCCAGCACGGCCACCGGGCCGGACAGGCCCGACAGCCCCGAAAACACCAACGGCGGAACGCAAAACGACGAAACCGGGCGAACCACAACACACCTCCGAGAAGAAGCTGCGCCTGGACCAGCGCCGAGCCGAGTGCCCAGCGCCCGCAGGCGCGTTCGCGGCGGCACGCGCCGGGGACCCCCAAACGCAAGCCCGCCGCGAGGGGGAATCCGGTGTCCCTTCCGCTCAAATGTTTTTTGGGGGTCTCCCGGTGGGGAAGAGGGGGGAGGGCGGGGGAACCCAAAAACATTTGCTCCCCGGAGCGGCGTTTACTCGGGCTTGCGTTTGAGGGGTGGCGCGTATCTTTTTGAGAACCTGCGGGCGGCGGGCACAAAAGGGGATAGATCAGGGCAGGTCAGGAGGAGCGGACGCGATAGCAGGTCGAGTCACAAGGCATCCGGGGAGGCCGACGAGCGGCGACCCGGCTCTTTGGGTGGCCACGAGGAGGCCGGACCGGATCAAGCAGGACCATCCTCCGGGAGGGGAGAGCGCCTGACCCGTGCCGGATGGTCTCACCGGCGCGGGTGTGACGCCGTGGTGGGGGAATGGTCTATCTCAAAGCGATGGGGGCATCTTTCGTCGGGCGCTGAAGCGGGCGCGATGGGTTGTTCGCGCTCCGCTTGAGCACCCGACCGGGAGGGGCAAGGGCAGGCCGAGAACTGGGGCCTGCGCTTTTCAGGGCCCTGTTGTCGGCCTGCCCGGGTGGGGAAGGGGATGCCGCTTGTGGGGGATGAAGGCGTTTCTCTCGCGACGCGGGGGTATGCGGCGCGAGAGTAACGCCGGGGCGGGGCAACGCTCGATGTCCAACACTTCTGGAAGCGGTCGCCTGCACGCCGGGGTTAGCCTGGCTGTCAGCAGCCGCTATCCGGATTCGGTAATGCGCTGACTTCAAAATCCTGCGTCCCCGCCCGCGCTGGATCGTCCCCATCCCGCGCATCGGCCTGTCGTCGGGATTTCGCTTGACTTCACCCTCGCCTCTGTGTAGCCTATCGCCAGAACCCTGACTATGCACGGTCCCGATGAGCGGTCCGCCAGCCAGGCCTCCTTCGGGACGCGGATCTCTATCTCTTATCTCTTATCTTCCTTCACCATGGGCGCGGTTTTAGAGTCGGTGTGGAAATTCGCCGGGAGGGCGGGATGGCGCGTATTCTGGTCATGGATGATGACGCCTCCATTCGGGTGGCGCTTCGGCAGATCCTGGAGAAAGCCGGCCACCGGGTCGCGGATGCCCCGGACGGCGAAACAGGCATGAACCTTCATCGGCACGAACCGGCCGACCTCGTGATCACCGACATCGGGATGCCCCTGAAAGAGGGGGTGGAGACCGCCCTTGAACTTCGTCAAGACTTCCCGGGGATCAAGATCATCGCCATCTCTGGCCTGGACGATATCTCCCTGCTTCAGGCGGGCGCATTCGGCGCGCTTCGCGTCTTCCGCAAGCCCCCTGAATACGGAGAAACTGCTGAAGGCCGTTGAGGAGATATTGGCTCAGAACCCTGACAGATAAAGGACGCCTCATGGATTCTCAAGACCCGCTCACCACCCGGCCACCTGCCGGCCCGTGGAAGATAGATGTGGTGCTGTATGACCACCCCAACGCCCAGAGCGTCTTCGTGGGCGACGCCACGCTCCTCGAAGACGATACGCTGATCGTGCCCCTCTCCGTGACCTGGCGCGGCCCCTTCATCGGCTACGATTGGTACGAGGTCAAGGACGCGCTTCATCTCAACCTGATCTCCCGCGACCGGGGGATCTCCTGGCAGGTCCACGACGGCCCCGTCCCGGAGAAGTCCTTCCAGCTTTCGGACGGCGCCCTCTTCCGCGTCTGGTGGAAGGGTTACGAATCCTACCCCGTGGACCGTCAGACGGAGTTTGAGAAGGCTGGCCACTTCGTCTATCCCGTACCCGAGCAGAAGATGTTCTCCGTCACCGGCGGATTCAGGGCCGGCGTTTCCAGGGACAGCGGCCGGACCTGGTCCGAATGGGACGTAGTCCTGCCCCACCGCGCCAGCCTGGCAGGCTATGGGATGGCCACCGCCAAACGCCTGTCCGACGGCACGATCCTGATGCCGGCCTTCGGCTACCTCAGTCGCTGCCACAAGACCCGCGCCTGCCTCATGCTCCGATCCCCCGACGCCGGCGCGCACTGGGACCTGATCACCCTCGCCCAGGACGACCGCCCCGAGGCCGTGGCCGATGCCCCCCTCCCCTCCGACAGCGACTGGGCAGCGCTCCACCGGGGTATCCTGGGCTTCGACGAGGCCCAGGTGATCGAGACCCGGACGCCCGGCCGGGTGATCGCCGTCATCGAAGAAGCGAAGACCAAGGATCTCTATGCCTGTCTGTCTGAGGACAGCGGCAGGACCTGGACAAGGCCCGTGAAGACGGGGATGCGGGGGAACACCCCCCTGCTGCTGCGCCTCCGTTCGGGCACGCTGGCGTGCGCCTACACCGACCGCTACGCCCCCGACCCGATGGCGCGGGGGTTGCACGTCTGTTACTCGCGCGACGACGGGGAGACCTGGGACACCGATCACCTCGTCATCCTGAAGGACACCAACGCCCGCCCGGATGGACAGTGCCTCTGGAACCTGGTGCAGTTCTCCGACGGAACCCTGTTCAGTTCCGGCTGGTCCACCAAACGCGGCTGCGGAGGAGGCGAGGAGGTCAGCTACGCCGTGGGATTCCGGTTCACCGAGGATTTCATCACCCCCCTTCGGGTCAACCGATCCTGATCTCTCCCCGGCTCACACAGGTCGAAAATTTCAAAAAAACAGATGTCCCCCGAAGGGTTTACGTGCGGAGCACGTAAACCCTTATTTTTTTGTGCGCCTGGTGAGGCCCATAGAATGCCGGGGTCTGCCCGCTCCGTATGTAACCTTTTCGTCCGAACGTCGTCTTTGGGGTAGCAAACGTATAGGATATCATAAAACAATGACTTAAGTTTACATAACCCTTACTATACGAACTGCTCCCACTCAATCCGTACAACCCGCCAGACGCTGTCCATCACCAATGGCACCGTCAGCGCGTCTTCATCCACCGTGAACCTCAGTACCTGCTCCCTGGCCAGGACCTGCCGGACCCTCCGGCCAAGTGGAGCCACGTGCAACCGCACGGGCACGGCAGGTAGCGGTCCCACGCTCCGCGCCCACCGGCCCACGAGTTGCTCCACGGCGTGGTGCACCAGCACTGCCCAGGTCGTCCGTGCGTCCGCATAGACGACCAGCTCCACGCCGCCTGTCTCACACTCCAGAAAGGCCCTCCGAGGGAACCCCATCCGGTCCAGCAGGCCTTTCCACCAGACTGCCTGTTGCCAGTTTCCGCTCTGGGCGTAGTCGCTCAAAATGGGCGTCCCAAACGTCCAGACCTTACCCGCGCCCACCGAGGCGCACGCGAGTGCAGGATAGGGACTGGGAGATTCGCACGCCGGGCCGATCCCCCACCCATACCGATGCCCGTGCCGCGCATCCCACGCGGGGATGGCCGGACATATGACCTCCGCGCCCGTCAGCGCCGCCCGATAAAAGTCCCCCCGCACGAGCACTTCAGGCGCGTCCCCCCACGGGGGCACGTAGATGTGATCCTGCCACGGATCCTCCTCGAAGGACAACCCCAGCCAGCCGAGCGGCTGCCCGCCTACGCGCGGGGGGCGGCCCACGATGAGCGCATGGCCACCCCGCTCCACATAGCTTCGCAGAATTTCCTCTGTCTCCGGCGCAAGGGCCGGTACCTCCGGTAACACGACAAGCCCCGCCCGGTCGATCCGCTTCTCCAGGAAAGCCTCTCCCACAACCGTCGCATTCGCTCCACTGTCCAGAAAGAGGTGATGGGCTCCTGAGATTACGCCGAGCCGATCCCGCACCCTGCCGTCGAAGAAGAACCGCATATCCTCTCCCTGCGTCGCACTCGGGCTGTGGACCAAGAGCACATCCGGGACGAGTGTTGCAGACTCCGGCGGCATCTCTTTTGCCATCGCGTCGTGCAGGTCGCGCAGCACCGACAGGGCGTGTTGCGTGCGGCGGTCGAGCCGGTTCTGCGGGTGCAGCCGGTCACCTACATAGAGCCGCGCCCCGCGCGCCCAGACCGCCGCCCCCACCTGCCGGAGGAGGAGGTCTGGGGACAGGCTCCAATCCCCCCACCCCTGGTTGAAGATCGTCGGCATGACGTCACAGGGCCGGTCTGCTGTGGAACCATAGGCTGCATTGAGCGAGAAGGCGAGGGACTGGGGTCCCTGCGTGGAAGGGTCGAGCGTGAGCCGCGTGATGCTCGCCGGCATGCGCTCCGGATAGGGCAGGCTCCCGACCTGGTTGAACCCCACCGTGGCCCCCGGCAGCCGCGCCTGGATGAAGTCCCCGACCCGTGCGATCAGCGCGACCCCCCGGTCGTGCCGGAATCGTCCGTAGGTCGCCTGCAGTGGGTCGTCGGGATTCTGAGGGATCTCCTGACCTGTGACCTCCCGGAAGCTCTTCCGGCACGCCTCGCACAGACAGACCCCCATGGCCCCCATGGTGTCAAAGAAGAACCCGTCCGGCCGGTAGCGCTCGATGACCTCTGCGACCTGCGGGAGCATAAGGTCGTCGGTATAAGGGGTAAACGGACACACGGAGATGAAGTGCCCTGGCCGGCCTCTGGACCCTGAAGGCCCGATCTGGCACCAGTCAAGGTGCTGTTCTCCAGCCTGGCCGTCGATACCGAAGCTGATGTAGGCCAGTACCTTAAGACCTTCCGCCTTACACGCAGCCTGAAGGTCTCCGAAGGCGTCCCCCTTCATGCCCGGATGGGGTGTGCCCACTCGCGTCGGGTAGTAGGCATAGCCGAAGTGACACTTGGCGAAGGTGATAATCTCCTCCACCCCGGCGTCCCGGAGCGCCCGCGCTGCGGAAGCTACGTCCGGGTTCGTGTTGACGCGGACATAGCCGGGGGTGTGGAAGTCGAAATGCCAGGCGAGCAGTCGCATCTCACATAGACTCCTGTCCAGAAAAGGGCGATCACACCCCGCTGAATGGGGGGAGGTGGTCGATCCGCCCGAACATCGTACCCCCGGACGGCGCGTTCTTCATATACAGCTCCCATCCGGGGAACCAGTCGCGCATGCGAGCCTCGTCTCGCCGCAGGTCCTCTAACTCCGACAGAAACGTCCAGCGCTCCTCCGCGACGCGCGTGAACCTTCGGCGCAGGTCAGGCGTCGGGTCTGCTTCGGAGCGACACTGAAGGTTGAAGCCCGTGGCTACGATCCTGAGGTACCGGAACTGGAGGTCCGTCAGCCACAGCCAGCCCTGCGCGACCGCGTCACCCCGGGCCAGGTCCCGCGCCTGCGCCAGGAGGCCTTCCAGCTGGGCGAGCGCTGTCTCCGGGTAGGCCGCTGGGAAGTAGACCTGCGGGTGCATCTTCTCCTGGTTGATCCGCCGCTCCTCGGGCGTCTGTAAGGCATCCCCGGCAGCGATCCGCTCTTCCAAGAGGTCGAAGAACGCCTTCATCACTGGCCCGGCGGGGCCGTAGACGCCCCGGCAGTACCGGTCCAGCACCGCGTCCACATCCCGGTCGGGGTCCCACGCCAGCCGGCCGTAAGCGTAGTAAGCGGGTCCCTCCAGGCCCCAGATTTCTCCCCCGGAGGTCGAATGAATCCCCATCACGCCGTTATCCCGAAACCTTCGCATATCCTCCGCGATGCGATGGGTCAGAGGCTTTGGGGTGATCCCCTGTACCCGATAGGTCCCGAACCAGTAGGTATAGACCGTCTTCCACCGGAACGCCGAGAACGCCCCCAGGTAGGCGGGCGTATGCCGACACAGCTCCACCGCCACGTTGGGCGGGAACGCTTTCACGCGCCGGGACGGAGGATACGTGGGGTTGTAGACGAGGGCGATGAGCTTCCGGTCGGGATGCCTCTCGTAGAGCCGGCGGGCGATCTCATACAGGGGCGCCCACAGCCGCTCTGCCACGGGCACGTTCACGTGCGTGTTGACCTCCCAATCCCAGTTCCAATCCTTCCCGATCCCCTTCCACCAGGAGGGGTCTATCCCATCCATCTCCCGGCATCTTTCGCACTCGCAGGGCTGGTAGCCGTCCGATTGCCCGTAGCCTGCCCAGGTATAGCCCGCGTCGAACAGCCGTGAGAAGTAGCTCACGTTCATCTCGACGAACGCGGGGTGCGAGGTGCAGAGCATGAGGTTGCGGTATTTCATCCCGTCCTGGAAGCTGGGGTCTCCCGGCTCGACCTTTCTTCCCACACCTCTGCCGTAACTCAGACGGCGCTCCCCGTCGATCAGGGCAAAGATCGTGGGATCCTTCTGAAAGAGCGCATCCGGGTCGCCGTGGTGGTGTAGGACCGCGTCCCATGTATGGACGCCGGTTCTCATGTTGATTGCCCGTCGGTAGCCGTTCGCCCAGACCCGGTAGCCGTGCCCGTTGACGCCCGTCGTGCTGATGTAGGAGAACGCCGGCGCCTCCCGGCGATCCAGGTCTCCAGGCACCGAGAATCCGGATGCTTCGGGGAGCACCTCCCCTCTGGGCGTGGGGAGATACCAGCCCGCCCCGCCGAAGTCCTCCAGCAGGCGGAACACCCCCATCAGTGTGCCCCGACAGGCTGTGAAGCTATTTATATCGGGCTCGGACGGGAAGAGGGCATCCTGCCCCGCTACGAACAGGTCGTTACCCTGCGCGCGCAGCATGAACCCATCGTCCTTCAGGGACGATACATCCAGCCCGGCCTCCCGCGCGGCCCGCGTCGCGCCCAGGAGTACACGGGTCCCGGAAAGCGCCCCTGCATCTTCCTCCCGGACGACCAGTATCGGCGCCCCTGTCATCCGGCCCACGCAGTCGACCAGGAAATCCACTGCCTGTTCCGTCAGTGGGTTATCCCCATCCGGCAGCACCACGGTCGCCACCGGCTTTCCGTCCCTCACGAGATGCAGATCAGACACCATCCCTCCTTTGCTCACGACGCACCCACCGTATCCGTAGGGCCTGTGAACCCCGGCCCCCCGGCGGCCGTATAGCCGTGACTTGCCCCGGACCGGTCCGGGCTGACCCAGAAGGCGTACAGCCGGCCATTTTTCAGATGGAACCGGAGCCGCACCGGCCGGCCGGCCAACTCCGACAGGTCCTCCCGCGCCTGCCAGCGGACCGCCAGCAGGGTCCTGTCCTCCCGCACGGGGACACAGGCCTCGCGCGTGAACGGAGCAAGAGGCATTCCGTCCTCCCCCATCACCTCCGCTCGCAGTTCCCCATCATCCACATCCGCGTTCACGAACAGATACCGGCCCCAGAACTGCACCGGCCGGGTGGTCAGGGACCCCTCCGCATCTCCCGCGTCCATCGACGCGAAGCCGTCCCGCCGGAGGGTCGCCAGCCCCGTGCACTGGGTCTCCACGGCCCGCCCGGCCCTGTTCACCGCCATCCCACGTCCGCTGTAGTAGAAGTAGAGGCGATCCCCCACGACCAGGCATCCGCCGCCGCAGGACTGGACGTTGAACCAGTTCCAGTCCTCCCGCCGCTCGGAGACGGGGATGAAAGCTTTGCGGCAGGCCCGGTCCCAGTGGAACCCGTCCCGGCTGAAACCCAGCAGCACTTCGTTGATCTTGGGCCGGTCCGCGGGGTGGTGCCGCCAGATGCTGAAGAGGCCGATCAGCACGCTTTCGTAGGCCACGGCGTCCAAGTTGTAGAGCTCCTGCTGGATCTCCGAGACATCCGGTCGGGGCTCGTCCAGGTGGTCCGCCCCCACCCACCAAACCGGCTCCTCGTCCCCCCATCGCGCCCCTGCGAAAAAATCCCCGCACTCCCGGTAACGCCGGCAGCGTCCCACGGGGTTGGCCGGGTAGGACCACGGCCCTGGAAATGCCGACTCCCGGATGCTGTAAACCCAGACCTTCCGGAAGGGGTTGTAGAACATGGTGCTCCGGTCCCCGGTCTTTCCGCACCAGGAGACCAGATCCCAGTGGATGCCGTCCCCGGAGCGATAGACCGAGGGCAGCCAGGGGTCCCGGTGGAAGGCGAACATCTTGTAGCGGCTTCCGGGGTCCTTCTCCTCCAGGTCCAGCCAGACCGTGGACGAGTCCCGGCTCCCCGCGAGGCACACCAGGTTGGTCCCCGGCATCAGGCCCAGGGAGGACCTCTCCCAGCGGATCCCGTCCCCGGAAGTGGCGTAGCAGGTTCCACTGGGGACGCGGTACCACATCTTGAAACATTTTTCAGCGGGATCGTAGAACACCCCGTCGCTGAAGGCCCCGGCAGTGGGATTCCCCGGAATCCCCTCCCAGCGCTTCACGGGTTTCAGAACCGGGTTGGCATCGTAGTCCTCCGCCGCGTGAAAGGTGCGCGTGAGTGTCGTCCGCTCCACCAGGAAGTCGTCCACGAAGAACTGCCGGCCGACGTCGATCGGGATGACTTCCGGCTGTTGCCTGAGGTAGGGTACCGGCATCGGGTCACGCTTCTGGATGTCCTCCCGGGTGCGCCGGGGCGGCCATTCCTCTGGCAGGACAATCCCGTTGTATAGTCTTTCACCGGACATACCTCTCCTCCTTGGTTCTGCCAAAACGCTCATAACCTATCCCTGTCTCTCCTCGTGATCTTTCCTCTCCCCTGCCCCCAGCGTCCGGCCGTTCACCCCGCTCTCTCTATCAAACCCGGTCTGAGGCCCACTGGTAAAACAACATGGGAAGGAGGTCAGCGGCAAAGCGGGTCAGACGCTCCGGGCCGAAGACCATCTTCACCAGCTCCCGTTCATCCAAAGTGCAGGCCGCCCCCCTGTAGGACAGGCGCCATCTCCCGTCCGACGGCACTATCTGGATCTCCCGGATTTGCAGAGCCCTGAACAACCTTTCAGGATCGAGAATCCGGATCATTCCCAGGTACCCCAGAGAGTGGGGTACCCCCATCTCCATCAGCAACCCGGGCAACCCTTCTCCCAGCTCGGGGGCGAGGATTCGCATCTCGATCGTGGCCCGTTGTCCCGGGGGGCGCTGAGAGGTGGAAACACGCGGATCATCCAGCCGGTCGAAGACTGCCCGCAGCAGGCATGCCACCTCCTCCCGAGCCCCGGCATACTCCTGGACGGTGGCGCCGCTGATCCCCGCATAGGCGACCACCGAGCCCTCCCGGGCGCCCACGAAGACCCGGTTCGTCCTGCGTTCCATCAGCAACCGGAACCGGTCCGAGTCCCGAATGGAGGTCACCGGCTCCCGGAGGCGCAGGCGGTTGAGTTCTTCAATCCGGGGCCGCCAGTCCTCCGTGACCTCCAGTCCCTCGGGCTCCGGCAGCAGGCCGATATTGCCCCGGTCAAACATGAAGACGCGCTGGCGGCCTCCGCTTTCCCATCCCAGCTTCCGGTAGAAGTCCTGTATCAGCGTGCTGAGCAGCCCGATATGATGCCCGTCTGCCCGCATCTTCCGATGGGCATCCTCCATGATCCGTGTGCCCAGGCCGCGTCCGCGATATTCCGGATGGGTCGCCAGGGCGCAGATGCCTCCCACGGACAGGTCCCCGCGCGGGGTCCTGACGATGCCCGGGCAGATCCCCACCGAACAGACGACCCGGCCCCGGCGCACGAAGACCCGGATGTTCTCCAGGTTGCCCGGATGGAAGACGTGTGGATAATCGAACCCGATGCTCGGCCACCGGGCCGGCCGGCCCTCCGGCGTGTTGAGCGTCCGCAGGACCAGGTTGGCCAGGTCCAGGACACCGGCCAGTTCATAGGGTCCGCAGGAGCGCGGGCCTTCTATTTCATCCGGCTGGGGGGTCATGGCTCGAACCCAAACGCATAAAGCCGCGCACGCAGGCCTTCGAAGACGAACCTCAGCCGGTACCGGCCCGGCGGAAGGGCCTTCCCTTCGTCCCAGGTGACGCGCGAGGTCACGGCGTCCGGGGCGCTGAACCGGCAATGGTCTCTGCCGAAGCCGGGGATGACGGAAGCCCCGTCGGCGGTGAGAACCTCGACTCGAATCCCCCCGGACCCCAGGCCCGTCCCGTTTATGACCAGACCGCCCCCGGTGTAGTCAAACGGGATCGTCGTCAGGTAGCCGGTCTCCGCGTTCCTGTTGAGTTGCAGGTAGGCCCATCCGTCGGCCCGGAGCCTGGCCATCCCCACGCGCCACGGCCGCTGTTCCTGCCTGATCCGCTGCTTCTGCCAGTCCCACCCCCAGGCGTCCACGTACATCTGGGGCGCGTAGTCCTCCGCGTCCGCGTCCCCGAAATACTGGGCCGGCATCCCGCAGAAATACATCCAGAGCTCGTCCCCCACCCGGATCGGGACGCTCGTGCGGTCCCGGCCCGAGTCCCACGCCCCGCAGGGGCCGTGCGGCATGTTGATTGCGCCCCGCTTGACCCGCCAGTAGTGCCGCCCGTCGCGGGAGACCGCCAGGGCCTTTTCGATGTGCTGGTTCTGCCCGAAGTAGAAGGCGTCGTAATGGAACATCAGGATCCCGTGCTCCCGCCAGGCGTAGCCGTCGTGCACCTCCTCCTCCCAGGGGCTCTCCCCCGCGTCCGGGTCGATCACGATGGGACCCGTCGGGTAGGGACAGACCGGGGAGAGCAGGTCGTCCGGGTCCTCCCGCAGGTAGACGGCACGGCCCCAGTGGATCAGGTCCGGGCTGGTGAACATGACCGCCCCCCGGCCCGAACTGCACCCGGAAAGCCCCATGAACTTATATCGCCGGGCCGGGTCGGGGTCCTCCTCGTCCCGGATCAGATGCGTGCAGATGCTGATGTCCCCGGACACCACCGTCGGCAGTCCCGGGACGGTACGCCACGCCGAGCCATCCGGTGAGACGATCACGTCCCACACCCGATATTCCACGCCGCGCTCGAACCGGTACCGGGCGATCAGCCCCTTGAGCCGCCGGGCCGGGTCCCGCTCCTCCGGGTCCTCCAGGTAGATCGGACGCCAGAAGTTCGAGGGGAGGGGTTTGCCGTCCAGCGTCAGGTGCGCCTCGGAAACCGGCTCCCGTTTCTCCCAGTGAATCCCATCCCGACTGAACGCCCTGCCTGGCATCCCGTTCGTACGCCACTTCGTTCCGTTGCTCATGTAGCGCATCTCGAACCCGTCCTCGCGGCGGTAGACGTGGCACCAAGCGATGTTGTCATCCAGGTCCTGGCCGGAGATTCCCCAGCCGAAGAGCGGCTCCGGGTGCTTTTGCCATGTCCCGACGACGTGCTCAAGGTTGACCAACCGGTCCACCTCCAGGTTGTCCAGAAACACCACCCGCCGGGCCTCGCTGCTCCGGTAGTCCGGCACGGAGATCGCGTCGAAGTAGACCTGGTTCGAGGCGACGGTCAGGTAGCCGATCTCCTTCTGGCCGCGCGTCTCCTTCTGGAGGAACACCGTCCGGGCCATGACATCGTAAGGCCCGCGCGCCTCGTGGTGCGTCCCGAACGTCTCCCCCTGGAACCGGCTCCAGAACACGTGCCGGCGCGTGGTGTTGGCGTAGAACATCCAGATGACGCCGTGGTGGTCCACCGTGAGGCTCGGCCTCCAGAACTCCTCCATGAACGGGAGGAACGTCGCCTCCTTCTGGGGGTTCCGGTGGTGCGGCCTCCGCTTCAGCAGGATTTCGCTGGAGCGCAACAGGTCGTGGAGGGACCACCCGGAGCCGTCGTGGACCACATAGGAGACTGTCGTGCCCCCGGCCCCGCGCATGGGCCTGTAAAACGGCGGATACCGCTTGAGGTCCGCCTTGCCCTCCCCCTGGTAGGCGATAATCACCTTTCCATCCGTCGTCGCGGCGACGGATGGAAAGGAGCTGCAGAAGTGGGCGACCATCTCCGGCCCCGGGTTCCCCTTCGCGTCGGTCCAGGCCCCGGACCCGGCGGATCGGCGGAGGTAGAAGATGCGCCGGTCCCGCTCGAAGGTCAGGTGCGTGGTCCCGGCGGCGTCAAGGTACACGGTCGGGTGGGTCGCACGGTCGCATACCACGCGTTCGGCCTCCCCGGGGACGCGCTCGTAGAGCCTGTCCTCCCTGGTGAAGTAGACGACCCATCGCCCGGCCCCGTCCACCAGCGCGTCCCCCAGGAGGCTTCCCGCCTCCCCCAGGCGCACCGGACCCGACCAGCTCTCCTTTTTCGACAGCTTCTGCCGGGGAGATTCTCCGGAGGCATCGGCGGTCAGAAGATAGAGGCCATCCCCCCCCTCGTAGACGACGTGCAGGAGGTCGGCGCTGTCGAGCAGGACGCAGGCGTTGCTGATCCGGTCTCCCGCACTCGCAAACAGGGCGCCCGTCCCCTCCCTCCCCACCAGAAGGATCGGATCGGGAAAGGCAGACCCCTGCGAGCAGGCGTCGTCGGACACGGCCAGCACAAGCCAGTTCCGGTCCCGCTGTCGGCGGTCGAGCGTGAGACCGCAGACCCAGCGGCCTTGCCGGTTGCACGTCACCTGCCTGCCGGTGTTCAGGTAGGGGATCGGACCCCGGAACTCCGTCCCCGGCAGGACATCCTCGTCCAGGAGGAAACGCCGGGCGTCGAAGATCACGCCCTGCGAGTCGGATGAAGCCATGTCGACTCCTTTCTTCAGCCCCCCCAGTTGCACGTCGGGGCCTGTATGGGCTGGACGGTCACGTTTCGAAACCGCCCCTCTCTGAAACAGCGCCAGCCTTCTACTCCCCCATGTGCGGGGAGTCCGATTTCCTCCCGGCAGGGGCCTGTTTCTCGTCCAGAGCGGGGGCGGCCGGGCCGATCTCCACGGCCTCCACGTCGTCGAACCACGTCCACTCCCCTTTCTTCTGGCCCTGACTGATCAGGTTCAGGCCCGTCCCGTTCGAGGTGGCGGTGAAGGTGGTCGAAAACTGCCGCCAGGCCCCGCCGGTGGGCGAAAGCGGCCATCGCCCTCCGCCGACGCCCCAGAACAGCGTGTGATGCAGGCCCGATTCCGTGATCCACTCCGTCCGGTACCAGCCCGAGACGCGGTACCGGCCCCCTTCTTTCGTCGGTATGGTCCGTCTCAAACCCCCCACCCACGCGCGGCCCACCGCGGCGGCCCCACCTCCGTCCCGGCCCTCCGTCGCGGACCAGGCGTGCTCCGCCGTCGTCCCCGCCCCCGTGCTGTAGGGGTCCCACTCCGGGATCGCCGGGGGGCTTCCGGGATCGCCCCGCTCGAAGCTCCCGTTCTGCAACAGGTTTGCGCCGGGCCCCCTGGACAGGAGATGGACCTGCGTCCGGACCCACTTCGCCAGTTCGGGGTGCGCCTCCCCCTGCCCGGCCCAGAACGCGATGACCCGGCCTTTCGACTGAGACCGGAGCAGGTCCTTCGTGATCGCGTCGAACGCCCGGTCCACCGCGGGGTCGTAGGCCGCCAGGACTTCGCGACGGATCGGCTCGTAGAGCCGCGTCCACGGCTCCTGGGGGTCCTTGAAGTAGCGCGCGGACAGCAGCCACCCCGTCCGGTCCGCCGAGATGACGTTCTTCCACATCTCGTCGAACGCGCCGGTCAGGCCCAGGCCCCGCTCCGTCTCCCGCATCACCTCCTCGGGCGTCCTCCCGGACACCCAGGCCTCGTTCGAAAGCTCCCGCGTCACGAGATACTGGTCGGCGTTGACGCGCAGCCACCGGTAGTAGGTCTCCACGTATTCCAACCGTCGCTTCTGCTCCGGCGTCGCCTTTGCGCGCCCGGCCCGGCTCAGGGCCTCGTCCATCGCGGTCAGGTCCTCCCGCGTGAGATCGTTCAGATGGGCCGCGCTGCGCCACTCCCGCCCGGTGTTGTAGCGATACGTCTTTCCCCCGTGCTCCCAGACCGCCTCCCACCGGTCAAAGTACGCGCGAACAGCCGGGGCCGCCTCCTCCCCGAAGGCCAGGCGCATGTATCGGTTCATCAGTTCGTCCACGTCGCTCTTCGTGTCCCACAGCAGCCGCGCCAGGGCGTAGAACTTGGGAGCGCCCGCGGCCCAGCTCGTGATGTCCTCGCAGTAGAACCCGAAGCCCCCCATCTCGTAGGAGGCACGGATGGCGTCCCGCAGCGCGTGGGGGTAGTGGCGCACGGACATGAACCCCCCATCCCAGCACCACATGTATAGACACGGCGTCGCGCCTGAGGCCTTCCACAGCTTTTGCCGTTCCACGTAGTCCGGCTCAACGTTGGAGTTGTCGCACACGCTGAACACCAGCACGCGAGGATGGACTCGGATCCCGGTCGGCGGGATCTTGGCCCGCCCGTAGCCCAGAGCCGCCACGTAGGCGTTCGGGTTTTTCTCCAGCGTCTTTTCGAGGACGGCATTGTAAAAACGGAAGAACCGGTTCGACAGGTTCGCCGCCCCCCAATCGAAGGCGTCCGGCGAATCCTGCGCCCGGCAGAGATCGCACATGCAGGATCCCACCCCCCCGTCGTTCACGGAGAGGCTGAAGCTTACCTTGTCCGGGTTGTCCCGGAGGAAGTCCAGGCCATACTGGGCCGCGATCTCCACCGCCTTCGGGTTCCCGGTGCACGGCTGCCAGCCGGAGAAGCGGTTCTTCTCCGGGTCCGGCACGTGACGCTGGCCATCATAAAATGGGTAGAGGTCCGGCTGGTCCTTGTGCTTGACGGGGTCGAACACCTGTCCCAGATTGTGGTGGAACTGCATCCGGAAGCTTCCGGCCAGCCAGCGCCGGATGTTCATGCCGTGCGCCTGCCAGTAGCGATGCTCGAAGTCCGGGTTCTGGAGGTCATCAATCCGCTCCGGTATGCGCCAGCCGGGCTGCAGAGTCAGCACCTCCCCGAGCGGGTCCGGCCCCACCCACTCCACGCCCATGTAGCGGGTCAGGAAATGATAGACCGGAAAATCGCACGCCTTTTCGTCGTTGGCGATCAGCAGGCAGACCTCCCTGCCCTTTAGCTTCGTCGGATACTGGATCAGGAAGGCATCGCGCCGTTTCCCCTCCAGCCGCTTCGCCAGCTCCGGCGGCGCGTGCCTCGCGTCGGTCACCACGAAGGTCTGTTTCGCCGGGCGCTCCTGCCACGGCAGGGCCACCACGTCCGTCCCCAGGACCTTCGAGGCGACCCGGGCCAACTCCTGGGCCCCTTTCTTCGCGTCCTCCGGACCCTCCCATCCCACCACCCAGTCCGACGGGACGATCTCCTGCGTGGCGAGGATGTCGTCGGCGTAGGCCGGCCTCGGGTAGTCCACCGTGAACACCCCGACCTCGAAGAACGCGGCATCTGCCGGAATCCTGTCCGGGCTGTAAGGCTCCTGACGGGTGATCTGGCCCCTCTCGTCGCTCGTCCGGGCGGAGGGGTAGAACGTCTGGCCCACCCGGGCCCAGCGATTCTCCTGATACCCCTCCACCAGGTACGTCGTGTTCCTCCCGTCCGGCGTCGGGATCGGCTGACGGTCCGCGTCATACCAGGCCACGCCGAAGCAGAGCCCCACCGCGGCGCTCACCGCGCCCCCTCCCCGGACCCAGGCCGAGACCTGCAGCGGCCTGTCCGGGTCCAGGGAGATCAACACCGAATGCACGCCTCCGTCGCGGTTCCGGTCGTCCCCGTGGATCTTCAGGCATCGGGCGCCTTCGGAGCCCGGACGTGACTCGTGGACCGTCTCCAGTGGCTGTGGGGATCCCGACGACGTGGCCCACCCGTTGGGCGCCAGACCTTTCGCCTCCGGGCCCAAGGAACCCGCCTCAAATCCGCCGTTGGGCACACTGTTTTGCGACTCTTTCATGCCGTTTCTCCTGTGAAGGGCACATCCCGGGTCAGCGATCGAGCCATCGCGCGGAGCACCTGTGGACCCCGCTGAAACTGCTCCGATACCCCCGTGCTGACGTTAATTTTCCCCCTGCGGACTCAAAGTCGAGGGTGAGTTTCATGTCTGTCTCCTATTCGAACTCCCACTGCCCCGGGAACTCCTCCGAATAGTGGATCCTGGCCCAGTAGATCGCGGTTGCGTCAAAATCCCCCGGCATAAGTCGGCGGAGGCGGCCGTACTCCGGGTCATTGGCCAGCAGGGCGCAGGTGCGGACACGGTGGGCGATGATCTGCGTGTTACCGCCGCTATGGGGGAGGAGCTTGGCCATATCCACAAGCGGATGGTGCTCGGTCGGGATCGGCACGCCAGCCGCATATGTGTCGAACGCCACCCGCCGGTTGGAGGCCCCGAATTCCCGGTCAGGGTCAATCTCCCAGCAGTAAAGCGGGTTGCGCCCGTTGTCATAAGGTGATACGTTTCGATCCCCCGTCAGCAGCCGCACCACCCCGTCCGCATAATGGTAGATCGTAAGGGGGGCATTCGTCGTCGGCTCGGCCGGATACACCACCTCGGGCGTACTTCCGAACGGATCGCCGGTCCTCACCCACCCTATGGGGCCGCCTTTTATGGGCCGGCCGGCGATCACCCAATCCCCGTGGTAGGGGGCAATACTCCCCTCGAACAGGCCGGGGCCGATCAGTGGGCCGATCTGCACCCACTCATAAAGGCCGCGCGTCTCGCCAAAACGATACCGTAGGGGCGCGATCCATCCCCCCTCGCGGTGATGCATGTCCTTGTGATCGAAGTGGTTTACGTCCATCCATTCCGTGCCTGATGCGTTGAAGGGCACCGCCTGGACGTAAGACTGGTTCATGTAGGCCACGTCCGCCGCGCAGAAGGCCGGGCCCGTCTCATACCCCTTCTGGCGGAGCTGCTGCGCGGGCTGCAGGATTTCGATGTCATCTTCAGCCTCGTTCAGCCGGAACTGCATCCACTGCACGGCCTGCGTCTGTCGGGTCAGTTCTGCTGGGTGGCGGTTCCACAAAAGGTATCCGCCATCGCGGATCAGGACCCGGGCGCAGACCCGCCACTTCGCGACAAATACGTTGGCGCTGACGGCGGGCCTGCCTCCCAGGACCGCCCCCTTCGGCACCCCGAATGCCACCGGATGCCCGAACTGGCGGACGTACTGGCTGCCGTCGCCAAGCGGATCCCAATCGTCGATCGACCGGGCCAGCATCCCCTCCTTGATCACCGGCCCGTCGAACCCGCCATCCCGGAGCTGATACACGATGCTCCGGTCGTCGTCCACCCCGCGAAAGCCGCGTGTGGCGTACACGACCAACCAGCGCCGCCGGCTGACCCGGACGCCGTTCGGATGCGCCGGTACCACGTGGTCCGCCCGGCGTTCGCCGGGGAGGGGGCACTCGTGGATGAAGATGCCTTTGTGTTCGATCCAGGAGATCATAGGTGTACTTCCCTTCCTCAGAAGTTGTGAACGTTGTGCCCTTTGAGCGGAAACCAGATCAGGTCCACGACGAACACAATGGCCGTGCTTAGCCCCTGCCCCGCCAGCAGCCCGACGAAGAAGGGTTTCCCCCGCTCGTAGAGCCTCACCCCTCCGATCTGCATGACCGTCCACTTGATCGTCCAGACCAGGAAGATCGAAATTGCCGGCCGGGTCACCCCATAGCTCCCCTGGATGGCCAGGCCGATCGGGTGCAGCGGCCACCAGGTCGCCCGGTAGCGCACCAGGGTCAGCGCCGCCATCGCCGCCAGGCCGATCCCGGCCCACATCACCCGCCCGTCTCCCCCCATGGGCAAAGGGCTGCGGATAGCGGAGGCCGCCTGGTTGAAGACGCTCTGCGTCCCCACCATCACACCGCCCTTCTCCATGTTGTAAGCCCCGTAGCGATACCCCACGAACAGCGTGTTGCACAGAGAGACGGCGAATCCGGCTCCCAGCGCCAGCCAGATCACGGCCGCGATTCGCCTCGGTCTCACCGTCCCATACACCGCCTTCACCGCCTGGGTGAACGCGGGCATCAGGAAACCCTTGCCGATGCTGTTGAACACCCGCATAAAGGAGAGCGCCGTCACGCTGGACGGCGCCATCAGCCGGCTCCCCCACAGGTGTAGCACCGCTTCGTACGGTTGTACCTGGTAGTAGACAAAGGCCAGCCCCAGTTCGGCCACCACTTTGGAAAGCCCCAGGAACGTCAGCAGCGCGGCCGACAGGAAGGTCAGCGCGACCCAGACCTCCATCCCGGCCGCGCACAGCCACGCGGTCGCGAACGCCAGCGCTCCCACCCATCCAAAGACCGCAGTGCGGTAGGAGAGGAGCTCCTGGCTGTCGTCCACCTCGCATTCCGGGCGCAGGGCCTTCCGCCATACCACCCGGAGGTGCCTCCTGGCCATGTAGAGGCTCCAGGCCGCCAGGAACAGCAGCGCCCCCAGGCTCTGCCAGCCCAGTGCTGCGCTCTGCCACTGCGAATTCCCGGCCCCCAGGGGATACCCGATCCGGTTGAACGCGAACACCTCGAACGCAGTGGCCAGCACGAAGAACCAGACGCTGAACAGCACGTCCAGCCGGGCAAAGTAGCCGAACCCAATCGCGTAGAAGTTGACGAGCCGCATGATGATCGGAAAGCCGGGGAACACTCGAAAGGCCTGCCCCTCAATGGGAATCTCAGGAATGCTCAAGGAGAAGTAAGAGGCCACGTTCCACATCTTGATCCCCATCACCAGCCCGAAGCCCAGATAGAAGAGCGGGGAGCGCAGAAATCTTGCCAGCCGTCCCCCTGCCTCCGTCTCCGTCAGCGCCCCTCCCACCTCCAGCAGGGGGTAAGTCAGTCGCTCGTGCTCCATCCACTGCTTCCGAATCATCACCACCAGGCAGAACACCGCGAAGGCCATCGCCCCGAGCAGACAGGTCCACCAGAACAGAGGGGCTGCCCACACGCCCAGCGGCGGCACCTCTCCCGCCGGAGTCCCCTCAAAGAACCAGACCATCGCGTTCCTGGCGTTCGGGGGGGCCAGCCACGCCGGGACGTGTTCGTGCAGGTAGAGCGCCCACCCGTTCTCCGGGGAGGCAAAGTAGAAGGGCACGGCCAAGGTCCCGATCAGGAACTTCATCACCCCGTCGTAGGGGACCGACATGGCCACCAGCCCCATGCCCAGCACTACGACCAGTTCAGGCCGGGTCAGCCCCCGCCCTGGCCAGCGCCGTTTCACGAGGGCATTGAAGACCCCCACGATCAGAAATGGGAGAAAGAACGCCACCGGGAAGTGGCTGCGGCTGATCTGCGAGCCGTCGAAGTAGTAGGGCGACCACTCGCTCCAGAGGACGCCCGTGACGACGATCACCAGCGCCGTGGCCACGGCCCGGGGCGTCACGGCGCGGACCTGGTCGGGAGGAACCGCTGGGCGCAAAGCCTCCTCAATCCGGCCGCTTCGTTCTGTCGGCGAAAACCTGTCGCTCACGCGGCGCCTGCCGGGCATCCAATAAAAGAGCCACCCTTATCAGGATATGAAGACCCGAGAAAGATGGCTCTACGGAGGTTAGAAATGGGGCCGCAAGAGATCGATGCCCCTTGCTCCACCTAAAATGGGGCCTTTAAAACGTGCTGCCCATCGAGACCCGGAGGGGGGATTGCATCAAGCTGTTCACCTTCGTGTACGCCACGTCCAGTAACAGCGTCCGGCCACGGCCCATTCCGTATTTCACTCCTGCGCCCACGCTGTAGCTCTCCAGGTCGTAGTTGAACTTGTACCCCCCCCGGAGCGCCAGGATGTCCCCCAGCCACAGCTCCCCCCCGACGTGATAGCGCTGTTTGTAATCCACCGCGTAGACGGTCTCCAGGGATGCGGTCAGGCAGAGGGGATCTCCCTGCTTGCCGATGAGTTCGTCCGAGATGGCCATGTTGTAACTGATGGGCATCCAGAAGGTGGTGTAAAGGTACGACTGATTCTGGCCCAGATTCTTGAGCGACATGGCCACCCGAAGGTGGTGGAATCCCGTGTGGAACAGCGACCCCACGTCGATCTTGAAGGTGCTGAGGGAACGATCCAGGATCGTCTCCCGCAGCCAGTCGAACTTGATCCCGAAGGACAGCTTGTCCGTCATGGGGTAGGCATAGACCAGGCCGATGACCACGTCGCCCGCTTTGATGATTTTGCCTGTGCCCTCCGGCTGTAGGGTCGTGGTCTCCTCCGTGTCCTCGGGCTTCAGGTAGACAGTGCTGAACCCAACCAGCCCCCCCTTGCCGAGGCTGTAGACGGCCGCCCCGGAGTAGATGTTGGTGCCCACGAACCATCTCGTGTAGGTGGTCGTCCACCCGAACTTCCTGACGCGCGTGATGCCGGCCGGGTTGACGAAAACCGCGCTCACATCGTCCGCTACGGAGGAGAATGCATCCCCCATCCCGGCGCTCCTGGCGCTCTGGCTGATCTTCAGAAACCCCAGCCCTGCGGTCCCGATCCGCTGAATGGCGGTTTTGTTGTAGTCCTGCGGTTTGAGATCGTCCCATTCCCCTGCCCGCGCCGGACCCGTCAGAAGGAGAAGGCCCGCGCAGAGGGAAAGCGCAACAGCCTGGATTCGCATATCGAGCCCTCCTCTATTTCACCACGTAAAAGGTTCCGCGCTGGATCTTGCCCTCACTCCCCTGGGTCAGGGACTTGACCACCCAGTAGTAGATCCCGCTGCAGGCGTAGGTCGCATTGTTCCACACCCTGAAATCGAAATCGTGTTCCGCGCTTTTCGGGTTGTCGTGCGCCAGCTTGATGATCAGGTCTCCCGAGACCGAGTAGACGTAGATCTCGCATTTGCTGGGGATGTTGACGAACCGGATCTTATCCCCGCCCGGGTACCGGTGGGGATCCCCGCTGATCAGCACGAACGGGTTCGGCACCACCCGGACCTTTTTACTGAGCTGGTCCGTCTCGGACTTCGCCAGCTGCACGGGGGACTTCCGCTGGAAATCCTTCTGGAACGGCCCGGACCACCCCCCCTCGAGGCCTGCCTTGACGTGGTCCTGGATATGCTTCGGCAGGTCCACCAGAGTCGCCTTCCCGTTCGTCCAAGTCGGATGTCCCGCGGAGACGGCGCGAACGCTATACATATAGGGGAACCCCGCCACCGAGTTGGGGTCCTCGAAGGTGTACGTGCCGCCGGTGGCCGTCCCCTTCTTGACCTCTCCGATCAGCGTCCAGGGACCGATGGCCAGCCACGTGGCGCGATAGATCCGGTATCCGGTGATGTCCTTCGCCTCCGCGCCGGTGTAGTCCGGGTTGCTCGCGTTGTCGGTCGCGTCGGACCAGCTCAGCTGCATGTGGGCGTTGGGGCTGGAACTCGTCTCGAAGGCCACGTCCGGCGGGGCGTCCGGGATGTCGTAACCCTGGCGATAGGCGAACCGCGCGGCCTCAAGGTTCTGAAGCATGGCGTCCTGGCCCAGGGAAAGCTCGTCCTTGTTCGCCTTTTCCGCCCAGGTCATCATGTCCTGGTTCAGCATCTGCGACCCCGCCCCCGCCACGTAGGCGAACACGAGCTTGCCCGTGGCCCCGGGGGGCAGCGTGTAGGGACCGTAGGTCTGGGCGCTGAAGAAGAATCCAATCGTGGTGGGATTGTCGGCGACCCCGCCCTGGAGCATCGTCTGCATCTGTTGCGCCGTGTGCAGCTTGGGGTTGGGGTCGTCCTGCCGGGCGGTGTCGTAGCCCCGGTACCATCGGACCGAGGAGGGCTGATCCCCCTCCGGCTCCACGAAGGTCTTCCCCACGTCCCGCCCGGCAAAGGCGAACGGTCCTTTGCTGGAGAAGGCCAGGGGGGCCATCCCCATGAACTGGAACGCCCCGAACTGCCCGTCCTTGTCCAGGATGCCCGCGTTCAGGGCCTGCACGGTCATGAAGTTCCGGTAGATGGAGCCTCCTCGGTCGTCGATCGGAAAATCGGGGTAATCGTCATCGTAATGAAAAAGAAGCTTCAAACCGGCGGGAATCCGTTTTCCATCCCGTCCATACCGGTCCGCAGGATAGTTCTTCGCATCCGAATAGATGAACCAGTCGTCGGCGTTTCGATCCTTCATCTGGTAGAAGAACTCGACGTAAGGATCCACCTCCCCCGCCGAAGTGGTCAGCCACTGCGCGACGGAGATGTAGACGGGACTGAGCGTCTCCTCAGGGAGGTCCCGTACCCCGTCGCCGTTGGCGTCGCCCGTGTTGGTGAACTCTACCTCGTGAAGGTTGAAGTCGTCGAAGTCCTGGTAGCTCCAGCCATACGCCTTCCGGATGAAGGTGATCCCTTGGGAGGTGGTCCACTTGTTGAGGACGACCTGCTCCGGGAAGCCGTCGTCCGCGGGATACTGCCAGAAACGATGGTTCTCGACGACCAGGCCGATCGGGTTCTTGGGGTCCAGGGGCGCGCGCCCCGGGTACCACGACCCAATCCTGTAGTTCTGCCCGCGGACCCCGAACACCTCCGTACCCATGGGCCCCTCGGGTCCGTCGGTCACGGGATTATACTGCATGGGGAAGTTCTGCCCGAACTCCGGCGGCATGTCGCGCGGACCGCTCCACGTGGTCTGGTACCCGCCACCCCGCCGTGTCAGGACGAAGAAGCCGTGCCCCACGCAGTTGTCCATGTTCCCCCGCGCCTGCGAACTGGGCGGGGCCTCGTCGCCGCCCACCTCCCGGTGCCGGGGATAGGCCAGCCGGTTCGACACATTGATCGTGACCCCGCCGGATCCCCTTCCGGCATTCGACAGGAAGTCTCCCAGCAGCGGCCGGCAGAGATACTGGGCGTCCGCTTGTCCCGCCGCGCCCAGTATCAGCCCCACGATCATCGCACATAGGATAACGGCGCCTCTTCTCATGCTGTATGCCTCCTCCGGAGTCGATGACAGTCTCAGAAGCTCAACCGGAGCCCCAGCTCCACCTTGCGCGGGGTGCTGGTGTATCGCTGGTTGTCGTTGATGTCGCCATAGGTGAGCAGGTCCGGGTTGTTCGGCCGAACGGTCTCCACCCCCCACTGCACCCAGTCCGAGGCGTTCTCGAACCTGTTGATGTTTTTCTGGTTGAAAAGATTGTACACGCTCACGAAGAATGATGGACGGGCCTGTCCCTTCGAGTTGAAGGTCTTCTGGAATTCCAGGTCGAACCGACTGTCGATCGGCCCGCTCCGGAACTGCCGAAGCCCGCTGGTTGGGGGTACGTATCCGAAGGTGATCCCGCTCTGGAGACGGTAGATGACGTTGACGTTGACGTCGCTCATCAGCCAGCCCACCAACCGCGGCTTGGTCTGGATCTCGACCGGCGTCGTGATGACGATCTGGACCTTTCCGGAGTGGCGGCGGTCCTTCGGCTTGACCGTCTCCCAGATGTTGAACCCCCGGGTCCCATCGCTGTCAGAGAAGAAGTAGAGCCCCTTGCTCCCCTCCGTGCCTTCGATCTTCCCGGCCAGATCCCAGGGGCGCCCGGCGCCCGTGCCCCCCTTGGACCAGAGGTCGTACTGCAGCTTGTTGCTCCGAATCCGGTCGTTGGCGATCTTGCCGTACTGCGCAATCTCTGCGGCAGTGAGCGCCTTGGGGGTGCGCGCCCCGGTCGCCGGGTCGATGGTCCAGTCCCAGGTCCAGCTTCCGCTCGCGATATAGAGCGAGTCCGGGTTGATGAACCGACGAGAGTTCGCAACCCCCATAGTGAACGCGATGGCGCTCCACTCCACGTTGTAGGCCACCTGGAATGAGAAGGAATGGCTCAGATTTTTCCGGATGGACAACTCAAGGCCCCGCGAATCCTCGCCCCTCAGATTGGTCTTCACCCGGGGCGCACCCGCCCCCCTCGGGTCCTGGAAGGCGTGAGTCGGCTCGCCGAGCTGGTCCGATTCCGCCCGGTAGTAGGCCGTCAGCCCCACGGTGTAATCCGAGACGAAGTTCCAGTCCCCCCCCGCCTCGAATATTAGCGATTTTTCGGGCTTGATCCGGGGGTCTCCCCACTGGTTGTTTCCGTATCCCGAGGCGATCATGTTGTTCCAGACCTCTTCGGGTCCAATCTTTCCATCCTTGTTCAAGTCCTGCGAGGCCGCCTGGTTCCTGGACCCGTAGGTCGACCCGTACAGGGCGAAGAAGTCCGGCCACTGCAGGAACAGACCGCTGGAGAAGCGCATCGCGGAGCGGCTGGTGATCGGATGGGAGATCCCCAGCCGGGGACTGAGCACCCAGTGCGTGTCTACCTTCTCCAGGGGGGTAAGCTTGCGGGTGGTATAGTACTGGGAGTAGGCCGTGCTGTAGAGACCGGTGTCGACCGGCCATTTCACACGAGGGCTGAAGTAGTCCAGCCGGAGGCCCAGGTTGACCACCATCCCCTGGAACTCCATCTTGTCCTGCGCGTAGAACGCCCCCTGGATGGGCCTTACGGGTTTGCCCATGTCCCGGTCTGCCCCGAGAAAAAGCACGTTGGTCCCCAGCGCGGACAGGTCCTCCCGCCGGGTCCACCAGGTCTTATAGAAAGTGATGTCGAATCCTGTCTTTATAAAATGCCCCTGGCTCACCTGGCTTGACAGGTCACTCTTAAAGGTGAACCGCAGGCGATCGAACACCTCCCAGTTGGCAGCCCGAGTGCCCAGGTTGAACCAGTTGTCCTTGTCCTTTCGGACCGCGCCTGTCTCCGTCGGAGCATTGATCGAGTCCTGAAGGCTCCTGCTGGCGGAAAACCGGATCTCGTAGAAGGTTTTGGGCGCCACGGTATGGGTCAGAACAACGTACCCCATCTTCTCGCGGAAACGGTACTTTCCCGAGGATGCGTATTCCTCCGGGAGGAAAAGGTTTCGTCCATTATCCCCCATCCCTCGCTGGCTGGCGGAGGTCAGCCCGTCGTAATAGCTCGTATACCCCTGCCAGACGATCCCCGTTTTCACCTTGACATTGCTGGAGAGGTTCCAGGTGATGGCCCCGGAGCCCTGGAAGTTGCCCGGCGCCGGGATGAACTTCCCCCCCTCGGAGTAGAATCCGATTTTTTCGGTTCCGGGGAAGGGGTTGGCCACCCGGCTGTGCTTCCCGGAGAAGAGGAAGGTTATGTTTTTGGCCAGAGGACCCGACAGGCTCCCCTCGAACACATGACCAATCACGCCGGTATAATCGGTCCTTTGATGGATCACGCGCCCGGTGGCCGGGTCGGTTTCCGAAGCCCAGGCCGGGTCATTCCACTTCATCCGGTTGAGATGGATGGGGGCATCGTAAACGTTGGCGCCCCAGTGCTTCTTGCCCGCCGGGATGTTCCGGTACTCCATCCACCCGTGGTACCGCTGGCCGCCGTCTTTCGTCACGACATTGATGATGCCGGACTGTATGTTGCCGTACTCGGCGGGGGGCACACCCGTGATGACCGACAGCTCTTGCACGGCGCTCTTGTTCACTCCGGTGAACATCGTGTTCACGTTGCCGTCGTTGGAGATCATCTGGACGCCGTCCACCACGAAGGCCACGTCGTTCGGCCGGTAGTACCAGTAGATGGACGCGTTGCTGGGGGGGGCGGCGTCACCCCCACGAACGATGTTCAGGCCGTCCTGAGACACTCCTGGTTGGAGGGACACGAATTCCCCTGTGGACCGGACCAGGGTCATTTTCTCGATGTCGTGGGCCGTCACCGTGTACTGCGTAGAGGTCCGGTCGGGCTCCACCGGCGGACGCTCCGCCGTCACCACCACCTCGGAGGCGGCGACCGCCTCCTCTTTCAGTTGAAAGTCCACGGTGGTCGTATAGTCGATGTTCACCTCCACCCTAGATTTGATCACCTTCGTGTATCCGATCAGGGACGCGGAGAGAGAATAGACCCCTGGGTTCACGGATAGGATCACGAACCTGCCTTCCGCATCCGTCACCGCCCCGCGTCGCGTCCCCTCGAGCACCACACTGGCACCGGGCAGCCCATGGCCGGAAACGTCACGGACAACCCCGGTGAGTTTGCCGGAGGATCCGGCATGTGCAAGGGATGGGGCCATGGCCAAGACAGCCAGGATCGCCATGGAGAGGGCAAAAAATTTCCCCAATTTCATGGAGCGCCTCCTTCACCTATGACTTATGGATGTAAAATTTCAGTCCAGCCCCCAGTTCTATGAACTGCAGGGGCAACGTCTGGTTGTCGAAACCCCAGGCTGACATGGGTCGGAGTTCGCCCATGACAATATGATACCTTGCCCGGAGGTCGAGGGCAACGGACTTCCCTACAAAGACCTGGCCCCCCATTCCCGCGTTGATGCCCAGGGTGGCACGCTCGTCGACCTGGGGCAGGATGTAGAGGGATGTGTTCAAGGGAAGCGTCGTCTGCCCGGGGAATATGAAGTTTCTGCGCTCTGCCTTGTAAGAATAGACCCCGGTTCCAACCGTGAGGTAGACGAGGGACTTTTTCTCGAACCCCCCCCCCTTCAGGGAAACCAGCAGGTTGAAAAGACCCGTGTTGAACCGGATCTGGGAAACCGCGAGAGGGCTGTAATACTGCTTGCTGTCCAGGGGCCAAATGAAGGGCTGCTTCGCCTCTTTCCCATCCTTGAAGAAGACGTGCTGGTATTCGATCTCCATCATCATCCTGGAACTGTACTGGTATTGGAGGGTGCCGCCCACCTGCTGTGTGCCCGAAAACCGCTCTCCTGTGCCCCATACAGGAAGGGTGTAGCCTGCAAAGCTCCCGAAACCCCAGGGGTGTTTCGTCTGGGCATCCGTTGAAGACACGAACGCCAGGATCAGCAAGCCGAGCACGCAGAGGAAAACTCTGGAATGCATACCTCTCATAGGTCCGCCTCCTTCATTTCTGTTATCTTACTAATTCTACCTCTCAAAAAAATAGATGACAGGTCCTGGTATGTCATACACGCCTTGATCCGCCCACTTGTGGTCCCTGTCAAGATTCCGGATTCCCAGAGGGACTCCGCCGGCCATTTCCCAGATTCCGGTTGGGTTTCTCGACAAAACCGGTCGTTCGCATCATACTGTCGAAATGTTTGTGCATTTCGTATACTGCTCGTTTGCCGTCCCGCCTGCGCAGGGCATCTATAATAGCCTGGTGTTCCATCATCGTACTGGGGTTTCTCTCATTGCGATACAGCCTCCTGGGTTTGTCGTAGACCTTAAGACGAATGGCCTCCACGATAAGATAATCCAGCTGGTAAAAGATCTCCTCGTGTGTGGCGCGCAGGAGGGTCAGGTGAAAACGCATCTCATCCGCTGTAATGCTCTCCTCCCTCTCCGACTTGGGCTTCATGACTTCCAGAATCTCCTGCAATTCAGCCAGGTCTTCTTCCGTCGCACGCTCTACCGCAAGGCATATTGCCCCCACCTCGATCGCGCGACGGAGTTTATAAAATTCAGCGACGTCGAGGGAGGGGAGGAGGGCAGCCTGCGCAGCCTGAAGCCGGTTGGCATCAAACGCCCTGACAAAGGCACCTCGCCCGTGCTTCTTCCCGATAATCCCCTGACCGGCCAGAATGCTCAAGGCCTCCCGAACAACCCTGTGGCTGACTCCTAAAGTGGTGGCCAGCTCTCGCTCCGGGGGTAATTTATCGCCTTCCTTAAGTTTCTCCGTCAGAATGAATCGCTTAAGAATGATTGCAACTTCTTCTGCCAGAGTCTTTTTGGAGACCGGTCTTAAAAGCTCCGAGTTCCGCTTTTGTTTTAGTGTTGCCATAATGACAACACTATAATATAAAAAAGATTGCTTGTCAACAACTTTTTCTCTGCGGTAGGCATTTTTCAGATTAACAAGGAAAAGGCGGCACGCCTTGTCGGGCACTGAGGCGGGCGCGATGGGGTACTCCCGCTCCGCCTGAGCGCCCGACCGGGATGGGCAAGGGCAGGCTGTGAACGGGGGCCTGCGCTTTTCAGGGCCCTGTTCACAGCCTGCCCGGGTGGGATGGGATGCCGCCTGGGGGGGATGAAGGCGTTTCTCTCGCGACGCGGGGGTATGCGGCGCGAGAGGTGCGCCGGGGTGGGCTCCAACAGACGCCACCAAACGCAGAAGGTCCTCATCCTGCGTGAAAATCACCCTGCCTTCTTCTTGCGCTTTCCGCAGGTGATCCTGGTCAGAGGCTCCCAGCAGTCCTGTCTCGAACACCGTCAGCACGTTATTCCCCCCTCATTTTGGCCTTGACTCCTCTGCGGCTACACCGTACATTCCTCACGGTGTTTACAGTCCATTTGGGCGTCCTGGTTTTACGAGGCCGGGAGGGAAGGGATGGACGCTTACACGCACATGGCGCGAAGATAGTGGGGACTGCCACGCCTGGAGAGGTGTGGCATTTTTTGTTTGCATTGAAACCTCCTGGCCCAGGTCGAGGCGGTCCTGAGGGCCGGCGCGGACGGGATATGCCTGTTCTCGCACGGGGGGGTCACGGACGAAGACCTGAGGGCCTTGAAAAGCCTGTGACGGCACGGACAGAGGCGCTGCTGGCGTTCCGGCGCTGTGGGGAGGTGATGCCCTTTGATTGACAGCCTTGTAAAGAGTCCACGGCAACAACGTCATCCTATTTCCGAAGGGGGATTTCTATGAAGACCCTGTTCTGCTTCACGGCGCTCGCGGGCATTTTAGGATTGGTGATCCTGGACTGCGGAGCGCCGATGGACCCCGTAGGGGGGCTGCATTCCAATGGCGGATCGAACAGCATTACGAGGGCGGGCAAACCGGCGACCGGGTGCAGGACTATCCAGGACGGCGGATTGATGGACTCTGCCGGGAATCCCCTGACCCTGGGGTTCGATCAGTTCGGGTACAACTATCAGGCCCACGAGTTCAACGGCACCTATGACAGCGTGGATCGCGTGCTCGACGGCAAGTACTGGGGTCAGACCGGTGACTACGTCGATGATCGCCTGCGGATGAAGTGGTCTGACGACTGGCTGTCCAACAAGGACTGCACCGGCGACGGCAAACTCGACCGCGATGGAGCCAGCGGGATCAGCAAAGGCTGGCTCACCAATCAGGTTGAAGGGGATTACGTAGACGCCAGCGGCAACCTCCAGCACTACACCTACTTTGTGAAAATCGTCTGGGTCGGCCTGGGAGGTTCCCTGTGGGGGCAGTATGAAGTCATTCAGGAGGTGAACAACGACCCGGCCGGGGGCTATCACGGCTTGCAATTCAAGGCAGCGGCGCCGGGTTTTGGTCTGAACGACCACTGGACCCAGCAGTAGCAGAACCGTAATAGGGATCCAATCCTGGCTGATGGAGAACTCAGCCCGGACCCTGCTTAAGGGGGGCGCTATGCGGCGTCCTGGCGTTGTCCCGACCAGAGCACAGGCTCCGCCGCTGCGCCCCCTTTATGGAGCGCCAGCCAGATGGGGACGGTCTGTACGCCAGGCAAAACAGACGTGCTCCCTGAGCGGCATCTTCTCCTTCACGGCATCCTCCTTCCGAAAAAGCGACGGCTCCCCTCATCTCCCCCAGCGCCCGGATCACCTCCCTCTCCAGGTCCTCCGCCCTGAACGGCCTGGTCAGAAACCCCTGCGCCCCACGCCGGAGGGCCTCCTCCTCTGCATCCGGCGTCGAGGCTCCGATCATCAGCACCGGCAGATCGGGGTACGCCACCCTGACCTCTTTGAGGACCTCCGAACCATCCCCGTCCCGCAGCCGGCGCCCCAGCAGGAGCAGATCTGGGACTTCCTCGCGCAGGATCGCCCGACACCTGACGGCAGTGGCCTCGCAGCGCACCGTCAATCCCCAGGCGATCAGGAAGCACCCCACGCCGTCTAAGACGTGGGGATCGCTGTCCATTAGGAGAACCTTCCTCTGAGGCATTCGCCTTCCCCTCCCCCACGGGACGGTAACGGGGAGGAACACAGACGCCATTCCCTCACGCAGTCCGTCTTCGTAAGACTTCAGGAGTTCCTGTTTCTTCAGCATCCTGGTTAGTCTTTCTCCTCTCTGCCCATCTGCCGGCCTTTCCGGAAGGCCTCGCGGGAGGCCAGGAGGATGGCCAAGAAGACCAGCGATATCATCCCTCCTGATGTGACAACCTCTTTCCGGATGTGGGTCACATCCATGAGCATCACGAAGACGGCAAAGAAAAGGATCCACAGAATGAAGTGCTTGATCCCGATCTTAACCGGACCAGACATGGCAGCTATCCTTTCTACTCCCCAGGAGAGAGCACGAGATGCTCTGTATCTGAACCACATCACGTTCCCAACCCACACGATGGTCGGCACGAGGATGATCCCTTTGACAAACCCTTCCACATCGCCTTTTCGCAGGTCTGAAAAGTAACCTGAGATAGCGGCGACCATGAGGCCGGTCAGAATGATGTAAACGTGATTCTTCAGAGACATCTTCTGCTGCACAGCATCCTCCTTTCCTGGACGCAATGGATCGCGCCCCTACGGTTCCAACACCTGGAATACCGCCTTCTTCAAGTCCTCTCCCTTGAACGGCTTGGCCAGAAATCCCTGCGCCCCTCGCTTGAGGGATTCCTGCTCTGCGCCTCGGATGGAGCTGATCATCAACACGGGCAGGGCCAGGTGATGGACCCGGATGTGGCTCAGGATGTCCAGGCCGTCTCCATCCGGAAGCCGGATGTCCAGCAGGACCAGGTCCGGGACCTCCTCGCGGAGGGTGGCGTAGCATCCGGCGGCAGTGGCTTCACATCGGACTTCCAGCCCATAGGTCCGGAGACGATCCCCGACGCCTTCGAGGATGTTAGGGTCGTCGTCCACGAGGAGGACCTTCTTCGACATCAGCCTTTCCCTCTCTTCTCTACCGGCAGGGTGAAGAAGAACTTGCTCCCCTTGCCCACCTGGCTCTGCACCCACACCCTGCCCCTGTGCAGTTCCACCAGCTTCTTCGAGATGGCCAGACCCAGTCCAATGCCCATGTCCTCTTTCTTGACCTGATGAAACCGCTGGAAGATGGCCTCCTGCTGATTCGGGTGGATGCCGGGGCCGGTGTCGGACACGCCGACCCGGGCGGTCCGGTCGATCTGCCTGACCTCGACCTGCACGCGCCCTCCCTGCGGCGTGAACTTGAGGGCGTTGCCCATCAGGTTGGTCAGGACCTGCTCGATCCGGTCCCGGTCCGCACGCACGTAAACATCGGCTTCCTCGGTAAGGGTCAGGTCGATGCCCTTCTCCCCTGCCACGGGCTGGAGACCCTCCACCACCTCCCGGACGGACTCTGTCAGGGGAAAGGAAGTGCGATGAAGCCTCAGCTTCCCGGCCTCCATGCGGGACAGGTCCAGCAGGTCGTTGATCATCCGGGTCAGGCGCTCCCCGTTGTCCCTGGCCCGGCGCAGGGTGCGCGCCTGCTTCTCCGTGAGGGTCCCCCCTCCTATGCCGTCCAAGAGGTTGTCGATGTAGACCAGGATGGCCGTCAGGGGGGTCTTCATGTCGTGGGAGACCACGGAGACAAACTCCGACAGTTGCCGGTCCCGCTGGATGATCTGCTTGACCAGGACCACCATGCCCAGGATGAGAAAGGCCCCCATCCAGATCCACCAGGAGGTACTCCACAGGGACGGCTCCACGACAAAGCGGTGGACCGCAGGGGTCGGGTCCACATTGAAGTCCCGGTCTCGCGCCCGCACCTCGAAGGTGTGCGTGCCCTGGGGGATGGACAGGAAGAGGTAGCCCCGCTGGGAGGCAAACGGGGACCACTCTCCCCCATTCAGGCGGTGGGAGTACTGAAGTTCCTCCTGCGGGGTGCTGTGGTGAGGGTCTTTCCCGATCCATTCCCACGCGGCGTTGCCGGAGGGCGCGACGCGATCCGGCTTGAGGGTCAGGGTCGTCTCCGGGGGGTCCCGGTCCGGCTGGTAGCGGATGGCCTTCCACTGGCCCTCCCTTGACACACCATTGAGCCAGACAGCCCCCTGCCGGTCCTGGAACAGGCCCTCTGTCTCTGCGCTCAGGTCCGCGTCCATAGTCCGCACCCATCCCTGGCCGTCCTGCCGGAGGATGCCCCTGTTGTGGTCCAGGACGACTGAGAGGCTGCTGTCCACGGTCGCGATACAGGAGACGCCGTTGGAGGGCAGGCCGGTGCGCGTGTTGTGAATCGCCCACGTCCTCCCATCGAACCTGAGCGCGCCGGCGGAGCGCGTGCCGACCCACAGGTCCCCGTCCGGGGTCACGTGGAGCGCGGTGACGGGTCCTGTGAGTTCCTCGATCTGTGCGACCGGACGCCAGGCCCTCCCGCCTTGTCCTGAGCTTGTCGAAGCCTGCCCTGAGCGAGCGCCAGCGAGTCGAAGGGGGTCGAAGACGTGCAGGCCCCGGCTCCCCCCGGCCCATACCCTCCCGTCCGGCGTGCTCGCCAGGGCAGCCACGTCCCCGATGCCCCCCACCTCTTCATCTGTGAAGTGACGCCACTCCCTGTTGAAGCGGAGGAGGCCGCCCGGCTCTCCCTTCCCTGCGCCCTCGGACCCGAACCAGACCGAGCCGTCCGGGGCCAGGCAGGCGCAGCAAAGGCTTCTGGCCAGGCCGGGATGCCTCTGAATCTCCCACCTCTTTCCCCTCCACCGGCCCGTGGCCGCCACGCCCCGGTGGGACCCACAGACACAGACCCCATCCGGGCCCTCCACCACCTGCGCGGGGGAGTCCATCATCCCCTCCCCCACGCCGTACCGGGTCCAGCCTGCTGCCTCCTGGCGCACCACCGCGCTGTCCTGCGTTAGAAACCAGAGGGGCCCGTCCGAAGACGAGCAGGCTGCGTGGAGATTCTCCCAGGTTTTGTAACGCGCCTCGGTGAGGTCGAGCCGGAACAGGCCCTCCTCCCGGCTGGCCAGATAGAGCGATCCATCCTGGGCCTCTATCAGGTCCAGGAGGGGACCGAACAGGGGGACGTGTGTGAGGGAATAGACCTTCCGAGTCCCCCCTCGCAGGGCCGTCAGACACCCCTCTCCCCCGATCCAGACCGTCCCGTCCCGGGTCTGGAGGCGGGGCGCGCCCTGGCCCTGAAAGGGATCGCTGGCGGGGACCCCCTCCTGCTGGCGCGTCCACTCCCACCTGTGGAACCTCCAGACCCCCTCCTGCGTGGTCACATAGACGGCGCTGTCGGGGGCAACCCGGATCCGGTGGATGGGTCCTGCGCCAGGGCCGTCCTTCTGCGTGTAGACCCTCCATTCGCCTTCGCTGTAGCGCCGGACGCCGGTGTCCGCGCCCACCCAGATGGCCCCGTCCTTCCCCTCGGCTATGCAGCGCACCCCTATTCCCCTCGTCTCCGGGAAGGCCCGCCAGCGCCAGGGCTCTTCAACGGGGTCAGGGTGAGAAGGGGCGTAGGACCCTGCAAAGGCCGAAAAGCAAAACCCTTGAACCGCAAAGAGCGCAAAGAACGCAAAGGTAAAACGGGTCATCTCACCCACCCCCTTCCGGAATCTTGATCGTGACCTCTACCCTCCGGCCCAGGAGCTCCTCGAACGTCTTCTCGATCAGGTCCAGGTAGTGCCCCTCCAGCCAGTCCTGAAAAAAGGGTGACGGAACCTCCAGGACCACTCTCTGCCCGTCAAAGTCCCTGATGTACGTGGGCTCAAACCAGGTCCGATAGCTCTGCCGCTGGATCCGGGTGGCGATCTTCTCCCTCACCTGCTCCCACAGCTCCCGGTGGGGGGATGCTTCGGCAGCCTCACAACGGGAGACAGGAGAATCGCAAAGCGCAGAGCGCACGGCGCATGGCGTATCTTCCGCTTTGCGCTCTGCTCTTCCACCCCTCCAACGATTCACCGGATCGTTCCTCCTCCCTGCTTTGCCCATGGACAGGGCATTGAGCGCCTGGGGCAGATAGAACTTCACCCCGGCGAAGCTCCGCACCCATCCCTGCCCTGCGGCATACCTGGCCCCCTCTTCGATCTCAGACAGACTGAACCCCCCGGTATGGAGGGTGGCCACCTCCCGGACCCCAAAGCTGACCTGGGCCTCGGTGGGACGGAAGCCGAGGGTCTCGCAGGTGGCCTGGACGATCTGCCGGGGGGTGGGAGGAGCAGGGACCACAGGATCACTGACCACAGGACCGAGAGCATCTGGTCTTGTGGTCTCGTGGTCTTGTGGTCTTGTGGTCTCCCCCTCGACAGGTTCAAGGTTCTCCCCCACCCTCTCTCTCTCCGGCACCACAGGCTGGTCGGTCCACCTGGTACCGGACTCACTGCCAGAACCTGAGAGAGAGATTGGGTTTTCTAGTTCATGCTTTATTCTATCCATGGGGGGTGACAAACTGTCACCCCTCCCCTGACAGTCTGTCACCCCTCCCCCGTCAGGCTGACACCCCTGGGGAGGGCTGACGGACGACCGACGACCGACGACCGGAGAGGCTGACCGACGACCGTCGGCGGTCCACGGTCCACGGTCGGCGGTCCCCGGTCCCGGCTCTTCTGCCAGGACAGACTTCCGACCCTCCACCAGCCAGGAAGGCAGGGGGAGCAGCCGGAAGATGGTCAGTGAGCCAGGCTCCTCCTCGGTCTCGACCAGGTCCCGGTCGGCCAGGATGGACACGTGACGCTGCACGGAACGGACGGAAACACCTGCCTGAGACGCGATCTCCTCTACAGACGCCCCTGCATACAGTCCCCCGCCCACAAAGGCGCAGGATAGCCCTGTAAACCAGCCGGGCGGCGGGTTTGAGCCTGGGGCAGGACATCACCGGGTCGGGGTCCATAGCATAGCCAAAGCGATACAAAGGCTGGCGCTCGGGCAGCGCCGGGTTGAGCAGGCGGATATGGTCGCTGTAGACCATTCGGGTATCTCCCCTGTGTCAACAATGGGAAACGGGTTGACAGGTGGCCCGCTCCGCCGTAGATTTAGAGCACACGCAAGGAGGATCGGGCTTGTCCTGTCTTCTCTGATCATAGGCTGACGGTGGGCTAACACCGTCAGCTTTTTATTGCTGTCGTCCAGGCCCTCTTCTGGCGAACCTCCTCCACCTTGTCGATGAGGTCCGCTACCAGGAATGGCTTCTGAAGGAACCCGTCGAACAGGTTCTCCCCAACATCGTCGTCGGTGGCGTGGCCGGACATGCCAATGACGGGCAGGTCCGGGTGCAGGTTCTTGGCAGCCCGGCACAGGTCGATCCCGCTGATACCCGGCATCCGGATGTCCGTGATGACCAGGTCCGGCGCTCGCTGCCGGAGGACCTCCAGCGCCCGGCGGCCGTTGGGGACCTTCTGGATGGGGTGGCCGGCCTGGGTGAGCATCGAACCGACTGCGTCCAGAACGAACTTGTCATCGTCCACGATGAGTATCTTCATGAACTCTCCTCGATAGGTTGTCTCCTTCAGCCCCTCCCCCCTTTCTTCTTCCCCGCCTTTCCCTTACGCTTCGGATCACCTCCCTTCTGCTTTTCCGGCAAGGTCAGCTTCATCTGGACCGGTCGAGGGGCTCTTTCGGCCCTCTCCCGCTCCTTCTCCAGGGTACTCTGGATCAGGCCCCTCATTCGCTCCGGGAAGATGACCCGATAACCCAGGTATTCGGCGTCCCGGTCGTCGATCCTCACGCCGGGGATTCTGGAGTAGAGGTCGCGCTGCTTTTCAGACCGGACGGTCAGGCGGCAGAGGCCCTGGCCGATGGAGACAATTTGGGGAGAGCGTTTCATGGGACCTTCTCCTTTGCCTACCCCCCTACCCCACCTTTCGCCCCCTTTGAGGCTATCCCCCTTTTCTTTGCTCGCCCAAAGAAAAGGGGGAAAAAGAAAGGGCGCTCTTTCACGCTTTGCGCTTTGCCCCATGCGCTCTGCGGTTAGTCCCCAGACGAGCGGATGGACAGGGAGCCCGTCAGGCGGAGGTGGCCGGGGTGATCCATTTGCGTCAGCTCCCGGCGCGCCTCTTCGATGCGGAGACGCTTCTGCTGAAGCTCCAGGTAGTGCACCGGAGGCCTCCGTAAGCTGTCCTGAAGGAGCTCTAATTCCATTACCTCGATCCGATGGCGCAAGCTGCGGCGTTCCTCGGGGTCTACGTCCCGCAAGACGATCAGCCGGGCAACCTGGCTCTGAGGCGCAAACCGGAAGTGAACCTCCTTCCCCTGCACCTTCACCGGCGCGAAGGTCCCTTCCGGCGGCTCCAGGATGGGCGAGCCGTCCTCCTCCACACGGAGGCGGTGTTCCGCAGAGAGCGTGCCGGAAAGGAAGCCCCCCTCCGGGACCAGGGCCGCGACGGACTCCCAGGCCTGGCGCTCTACCTCCACGGTTCGGGCGTGGATGGACCGGTGGGTGTCCTTCACGCGGGCGCGGTCGGGAAGGATCTCCCCGTTGGGTCCAAACTCCAGGGTGCGGCCCTCAAAGCAGATCAGGAAGACGCTCGGACCGGCGTCCAAAAGCAGGGCCTCCCCCTCCACCGGCATCCTGGAGTCCCGCCACTTGCCCCTGAAGGTCAGGAGGGCCTCGGTCTCGATCTCCCGATAATCGGCGTATGCCGCCTCCTGCGTGCCCATCAGGTGGTGCACGGCCCGCCACAGGCCGATGTTGGAGATGGGCACGAAGGCCAGAGTGCACAGGATCAGGGCCAGGAAGATCGGTCCCTCCCCCGTCAGCGAGCCGGTGTGGACCCGGTATCTATCGTTGGCCGGGATCACGCAGGGAGTCAGGTTGGGATAGAAGAGCGGTACGCCGGACTTGGTGGCGCAGTCCGCGACCAGATGGCTCACATACCCGATCAGCAGGGCGATGTAG
>Ga0156186_1040_pt1 | contig 34775 bp, 33 predicted proteins | sample RifCSPlowO2_12_FD_107839 | JGI IMG/M metagenome (GOLD analysis project Ga0156186, IMG submission 107839) | Candidatus Handelsmanbacteria bacterium RIFCSPLOWO2_12_FULL_64_10
TGGCCTCGGCGGTGTATGACGCTGCGTGTCCCATCGGGTCTCTGCTGGATCGACGGCCGGGCCTGCCGCGCCTTCTGCACGCGGACTACCGGTACCGCCACGGGGGCGCGGAGCTGGCGGACCGGCTGGCCTCGGCGCGGGCGAGGATCGCGGTGGACGCGGACGAACACGCCTGGGTCTACCCGCTGTTCGGGGAGGGGTTGACGCGGAAGGTCCTGTTCATCCGTTCTCCGGGGGATCTGGACCGGTTGCCGGCCGGGACGGAGTTCTTAGTGGTGGACCGGAGGCGGCATCCGCCTTTGGAGGTGGCCGAGGCGGCGCTGAAGCGACCGGATATGCGGCTCGTCCACTACGGGGACGGGGAGTTCCTGTTCAAGGTGGTGAAGGACGGGGCCGCGTGGGACCTGATCCGGGACTATCCGCTGGTCGAGGGCGACGCGGGATCGCACTGCCACCTCGCCTTCATCCTGTACGGGACAGGGCTGCGGGACTCGGCCATCGTGGAGTACCGGAGGGCGATCCGGTTGAGGCCGGACGATGCGGACACGCACAGCCACCTGGGGTTCCCCCTCTACAGTGAGGGGCGGGCGGACGAGGCGGAGCGGGAATACCGGGAGGCGATCCGGGCCGACTCGGACCACGCGGGGGCGCACAACAACTTAGGGAATCTGCTCCGGGACCGGGGTCAACTCAGGGAGGCCATTGCGGAGTACCGGGAGGCGATCCGCATCGAGCCGGACCACGCGGACGCGAACAACAACTTGGGCGCGGCGTTCGCGGCGATGGGCCGGATCGAAGAAGCGGAGGGGGCGTATCGGGAGGCGATCCGGTTGAGGCCGGATCACGCCGGGGCGCACAACAATCTTGGGAATCTCCTCCGGCAGAGGGGTCGGACCTACGAGGCGGTGAAGGCGTATCGGGAGGCGATCCGCATCAAGCCGGACTACGCGGGGGCGCACTACAACCTGGGGCTGGCCCTAACGGCGGCGGGGCGCACGGCGGAGGCGGAGGGGGCGTATCGGGAGGCGATCCGGTTGAGGCCGGATCATGCCGGGGCGCGCTACAACCTGGGGATGGCGCTGAAGGCGCGGGGGCTGACGCAGGAGGCCATCGACGAGTTGCTCGCGTACATGCGGGCCACAGAGGGCCGACGCGGGGAGGAGCGCTGGCGGGCGCAGGCCAGGCAGGCGATTATCGAGATGGGCGGGAGGCCGTAGGGGCGACCCGGTGGGTCGCCCCTACTACGACATGCGCTCGAATATCCCCGCGCCGCCCATGCCGCCGCCCACGCACATGGTGACGAGGCCGTAGCGCACGCTCCGGCGGCGCATCTCGTGGAGGATGGAGGTCGTCAGCCTGGCCCCGGTGCAGCCGAGGGGGTGGCCGAGGGCCACGGCCCCGCCGTTGACGTTGACGAGGTCCGGGGGGAGGTCGAGTTCCTGCACGACGGAGAGGGCCTGGACGGCGAAGGCCTCGTTGAGTTCGATCAGGCCGACGTCGCCGAGGCGCAGTCCGGCGGCCCTGAGGGCCTTCGGGACGGCGGCGGCAGGGCCGATGCCCATGATCTCGGGGGGCACGCCGGCCACGGCGTAGGCCACGAACCGGGCCATCGGGGAGAGGCCCATCTCCCGCGCCCGGTCCGAGGACATCAGGACGAGGGCCGAGGCCCCGTCGCTCGTCTGGGAGGCGTTTCCGGCGGTGATGGCGCCGGAGGTGTGGAAGACGGGTTTGAGTTGAGCCAGCATCTCCGGGGAGGTGTCCCTGCGCGGGCCTTCATCGGTCTGGAAGACGGTCTCGCGCGTCTGGACGCGGCCCTCGTCGTCCACCTCCGTCGTTTTGACGGTCAGGGGCAGGGTCTCCTGTTTGAACCTGCCCGCGTCGATGGCCGCGATGGCCTTCTGATGGCTGGCGAAGGCGAAGGCGTCCTGCGCCTCGCGGGAGATGTTGTAGCGCCGGCTCAGGTTCTCGCCGGTGAGGCCCATGCTCAGGTAGGCGTCGGGGAGGGCGTCGACGAGGGCGGGGTTGGGGGCGAACTTCTGGCCGCCCAAGGGGACCATGCTCATGCTCTCGGTCCCGCCGGCGACGGCGATGGAGATGGACCCGCAGAGGATGCGCTGCGCGGCGATGGCGATGGCCTCCAGGCCGGAGGCGCAGAGGCGGTTCACGGTGACGGCCGGGACGGCGCAGGGGAGTCCGGCGCGCTGGCAGGCGATGCGGGCGACGTTCATGCCCTGCTCGGCCTCGGGCATGGCGCAGCCCAGGACGACGTCCTCCACGTCTTCGGGCTTCAGGCCGGGGACGCGGCAGATGGCCTCGTGAATGGCGGCGGCGGCCAGGTCGTCGGGCCGCGTGTGGCGCAGGGCGCCCCGTCCGGCCTTGCCGACGGCGGTGCGGACGGCGGAGACGATGACGGCTTCGCGCATGGGAACCTCTGGCTATTTTGTTTGTTGTACCCCACCCCCCTTGTTTCGGCGGCCCATGCCGCCGACGCACTCTTTTGACGCCAAAAGAGTGCGCAGAAAAGCGCTCCTCAAACGCCGGAGAGGCTTGGCGCGACGCAAGGGCATTGCTCCAGAAGACGGATCATCTAAAGGTTTCCATTGCGGCCTAATGCCTCTCCTGAACTCCGGTGGTTAGCCCTTCTGCGTCGCGCCCCTTGTCGTTTGGACTGGCCTATTCCCCCTCTCCCTGTGGGGGAGGGGGTTAGGGGGAGGGGTTTGAAAGCCGGGACGGCGCGCCTCTTGTCGTTTTGCCAAGGCTGCTCCCCCTTTCCTTTAGGAAAGGGGGAGGGGGGGATAGGTCCGCTTCATCCTGCACAGGTTCACAAACGCCTCGCGCTCCAGGTCGAGCAGATAGCTCCGGGGCGCCGGCTGCGGGCCGGAGAGTGCGCCGCCGCACAGGACGGTCGCCAACTGGAGGCCGACGGACGCGCCCGATTCACTGAGGGCCTCCGCCTGTCGCATCAGGTAGAGGTCGAGCTTCAGGCGGGCCAGGCCGGGCGCGCCCATGACGGGGATGCGGGCGTCTGTCAGGTCCGGACGTCTCCCGGCGATCCTTAGCGTCAGGGCCTTCGCGTCGGCGACGAGGCGGTCGGGGTTCATCGTCAGGCCGTCGACGGGTCGCAAGAGGTTCATCTGACGCGCCTCGACGGCGTTGTTCGAGAGTCGGCCTGTCCGGGTCGTCTCGAAGGTCTGTCTGACGACCGGGTAAGGATCAGCGCCCGGCGGCAGGCCCGATACCCCTCTCCGCAGCAGCTCGATGAGGCCTCCGCCGATGGGAAGCGTTCCAACGGAGAGTTCGTCAAATCCCATCGCCGTCTCCGCCAGCGCCTGCACCCGCCCGGCCATCAGGGCCGTCGCACAGCCGAGCCCCACGGTCCTGCCCGAAACCGCGACGACTGTGGGGATGGAGGCGCGGCGCAGGTCCTCCATCGCCTTCTGAATCGCCCTGACCCGCCGGTCGATCTCCTCCCACTTTGCCTCTGCGATCAGGCTGTCCAGGGTATGACGCGCATCCCCGCGCCAGAAGTCCCCCGCCGGCCCGGTGATGACAAGCCCCTCAAAGTCCCGCCCGGAGACTTCGAGGGCCCACGGCAGGACGGCGATGCCGTCGAGGTCGAAGGGGTCGAAGGGGCCTTCGATCTCCAGACAGGCGACACCGTCGTTGAGGTCGAGGAGCGCCGCCCCGCGGCGTTCGCCGACGGTCTTGCCCCGTGCCCTGAGGTCGCCCAGGATGAGCACGTCGGGGGGCGTCGGAAGGTCGCGCAGGGCGCAGGAGGAGAGGGTGAAATATTTTCTTCGACCGTTCTCCCGCGTGTAGAAGGAGGTGTGGTCCGATTTCAGGAGGTCCTGCGCTGCGCCGGGCAGAGGGCGCCCTTCCCGTTCAAGGAGGTCCGCGATGGTGCGGACGCCGACGGCGTCCCACAGTTTAAACGGCCCCATCGCCCAGTTGAAGCCCCAGCGCATGGCATCGTCGATGCGGACGAGGTCGTCGGCGATCTCCGGGGCGCGGGAGGCCGCGTAGCAGAGCGCGGCGCTGAGGTGGCCCCAGGCGAAGCGGCCCGCCGGGGTATCGGATAAGACCAGGGCCTTGAGGTCGTTCGCCAGGAGGTCTACCTTTCGGCGGGGACGGTAGTCCACCGTCTCCGGGTCGAGGGTGAGGATGTCCCGGCCCGCGCGTTTGTAGAAGCCCTGCCCCCGCTTGTCGCCGAGCCACCCCTTTTCGAGGAGGGTCTGGAGGAGGGGGGGGACCGCGAAGGTCTCCCGCGCGGGGTCGTGGGGGAGGTGTTCGTGGAGGTGGCGGGCGACAAAGCTCAGGACGTCGAGGCCGATGAGGTCGCAGAGGCGGAAGGTCCCGCTGCGGGGCCGGCCCATCAGGGGGCCGGTGAGGAGGTCGGCCTCCTCGAAGGTGAGGCCCTCGGACAGGGCGCGGTGGAGGGCGTCCATCACGACGAAGACGCCGATCCGGTTGCCGATGAAGCCGGGGGTGTCGCGACAGACGACGACGCCCTTGCCCAGGACGCGATCCCCGAAGTCTCTGACGAAATCGAGGACCTCTGGAGAGGTGTCCGGGGTCGGGATGACTTCGAGGAGCCGCATGTATCGGGGCGGGTTGAAGAAGTGCGCGCCGAGGAAGTGGGCGCGAAGGTCGTCGGAGCGGCCGGCGGCCATGGCCGTGACGGAGAGGCCGGAGGTGTTCGTGGTGACGAGCGCGCCGGGTCTGCGATGGGTGTCGATCCGCTCCAGGACGGCCCGCTTGACGGCCAGGTCCTCCAGGACGGCCTCGACGATCCAGTCGGCCCCGGAGAGGCGTTCGATGTCGTCCTCGATGTTGCCGACGGCGATGCGACCGGCAGAGTCCGGCAGGAAGAAGGCCGGGGGCCGGGTCCTCTGCGCCCGCTCCAGGCCGAGCCGGGCGGCCCGGTTTCGGACGGATGGGTGCGCGGCGGCCAGCCCTTTGGACCGCTCCTCCGGCGTCGGGTCTGCGGAGGCCACGTCCAGGAGCAGCACATCGAGGCCCACGTTGGCGAAGTGGGCGGCGATCTGCGCCCCCATCGTGCCGGCGCCGATCACGGCGATGCGTTCGATGCGTCGTTTAGACATATTTACTCAGGGTCGGGCCTCCAAAACCGCCTCGTGCATCGCCCGGATGTTGTCCAGGGGGACATCGGGGTTGATGGTGTTCGACGTGAAGAGCGCCAGATCGGCGTTGCCCCGGCAGATGTCGATGGCGTGGCGGACCTTTTCCCGGACCTGCTTGGGGGTGCATACCGGGAGTTCCGTGGTCACCGCAAGGGGGCCGAAGATGAGCAGGGGCGAACCGTCCCGGGTCCTTCTCCGGGCGATATATTCAATGATCATCCCGCATTCCGGCTGGAACCCCTGAAGCCCCTGAACCCCGCAGTCGATGAGCATGTCGAGGAGCGGGCGAACATCTCCGTCACAGTGCCAGACCGGCTTGCATCCGGCGTCCAGCAGGGGCTGGATGCCGTGCCGGAGCTGCGGGGCGTAGTGGCGCTCCATAAAGTCCGGGGAGATCATCGGCCCGCGCTGGGTGCAGATGTCCTCTCCGAACAGGACCGCGCGGGGATACAGCCCCTCTTCGACGGCACGCGCGATCAGCCGGGACCGGCAGTGGCCTCGAGCGCCGCCGCTCTCCATCAGCTTCTGCGCCCGGTCGGGGTGGAGTCCGACGACGCTGAAGTAGTTTTCGTAGCCGAACTCCTTGTACCACGTCACCCGCGCGCCCGCCCCCCACTGCGCGGGCATCCAGACCATTTCTCCGCAACGCGCCTGCATTTCCATCAGCTCTTTTCTGAAGGGCTCGTAGGCCTCCTCAAACTCAAACTCCGCCTCGATCTCCTCCGGGGAGGGCAGGGCGTCGATCCTGGCGACGGCCTCTTCGAGCGACAGGCCGGATTCCGCGCGCAGGTAAGAGTCCTCATCCACGCACCGGAAGTCACGCGGGTTTTTCGGGACGAAGACGGCGATCAGGCCGTCTGCGCCGAGGCGCCGATAGGCCTGAAGGGAGGCATCGATGGGATCCTGCCAGTATTCGGCCAGGCTGACGTCAGCCAGCGCGCAGATGTGATCGGGGCAGGCGATCCACCCGCCCAGGATGGGCGTTCGATCCGGCTGTCTGCCGGCGAAGACGGTTTTCAGGCGCTCACGCGAGGTCATCGGGTGATTTTTTGACACCATTCCCTCCGAGGTTACAGCATCGCGCTGATTGGGGCCTTCGTGAGGCCGATCCGCTGGTTCAGGCGGGGGCCGATGGAGACGAACAGGTAGAGGTCGTCCCCCTCCACGAAGACGCAGGGGTCGCTGACCCTCTCGTTGCCGTCGCCGAACACCTGGCGGGGACAGACCAGCTCCTGCGGCCCGATCCTTCTCAGGTCGGCGTCCACCTCCACCCGGCAGACGTCGGTCAGACCCCCTCCCGCGACGTTCGCGTCCGAACGGTCCCTGTGATAGAGGACGTGGCGCCGGCCCCCCCACGAGAACAGGAAGGGCGAACAGACGTACTCATTCGATTTCAGGTCGGTCTTCTCGAGGATCGGGCCGGGGTCCACCCGCCAGGTCATCGCGTCGTGGGACCACGCGATGTACAGGCCCTGGGCGTAGGGGGCGCCGGGGGGAGGGTATTTGGAGGCCAGAAACAGCATCGCATAGCGGCCAAGGCCGGACGGCGACTCGTGCCGAAAGACCTTCGCGTAGAAGACCCTCGACGGGGTCCCGGTGGCGGTCTCAAAAAGGTCCCTGTCGGCTGCGACACCCCCATACTCGAACGTCAGACCGTCCCCGGAGGTCGCATAGCGGGTGGCGTCGTTGTCGCCGTGATAGTACAGGAACAGGCGGGACGCCTCGGGGATGAAGACCGCGTGGGGGCTGGAGACGTGATGCACGCGGTAGTGCGGGGGCCAGACGTTGCCGATGAGGGGGTTGTGTTCGTGTTCCCGCCAGGGACCTTCGAGGGCGTCTGAGTAAGCCAGGCAGATTCCCCCCGGCGCATCGTGAGGCGCGTAATACATATAATACTTTGCCAGGGGACGGGGAAAATAATCAGCGGCCCGGATGACGCTGGGGAAGATGAGGTCGTCGCAGGGGTTGTAGCGGAGGTCCCTGTAGTCCAGGATGACGGCTCCCTTCGAGAAGGCGGAAGGAAGGCAGGATGCGCCGGGTGTTTCGTCCATGGAGGTCACCTTTTGTCTTTAGAGCGTGTGCGCCTCATTTGCGCCTATGGGCTTCGCACCCAGGGCGAGGAGATGGGTGTTGGCGTCGCCCGCGAGCGCGTAGAGGGGTTTGCGCCAGGTCAGGACCTCCTCACAGAGTCCCCCGGTCTTTCCACCCGGCTCCGCGTGGACGATGAGGATCGTGTCCGCCAGGGCGGCCACGAGGCGGTTGCGGGCGAGCGAGGTGTCGGAGGTGATGCGACGTTTTTTCTCCGGGAAGGGTGAGAGGAAGAGCAGGTGACCTTCCTGTAAGGGTTCCTGATATTCCTTCCGAATCCGCATCCCCTCGATGCTCCGGGCCGGGCAGACAGCGACCGGCTGTTTGCTGCGCAGGAGGACCGTCAGGCACTCGCGCTCCACGGGCGTGTGAAAACCGCTGACGACGGTCAGGTCATCGCGTCGCAGGTTCTGTACCAGGTCGTGGGCCTGGAGGATGAGGTCGCCCGGGCATCGGACAGAGCAGAAGAGCGCCAGCTTCCTGCGCCGGAGGAGGTCGGGGTTGCCCAGCGCGGCGAGGGACGCGGGGGCGCGGCCATTGAGGCGCGTCTTGAGTAAGGCCGGGTAGCGCGGGTCATCCTGGGAGATGGTCAGCATCTCGACGCCGTCGCGAAGGCCGGATTCGGGAATGAACATTTTTTTCAAGATGAGGGCCGTTTATGAAAAGTTCTTTATGGGGACGCCCGTCAGATACCTCTATTTGTGAACATTCTTTGGTCTCATGCTCTTCTAAAAAAGCACATCCCGTGCCTGATAAAACTGTCGAGAATACCTCGTCCGTGAACCCGTAGCGCCGGGCCAGGACGCAGCCTGTATCATCACGGCTTTCTCCCTGTCGCCTTGATCGCAAAGCGGACAAAGGTGGCGCAGCGTTTGATCCGGTTCAAGTCCGACAAAGCCTGGATAATCTTTTCTGCATGGACTCTATCCACATAAAGGCGGCCAGTTTTTTCCCGGAAGATTCGGGTTAACCGTTTCTTTGGGTTGCTGACCTGTTCCGGTTTCTTCGTGTCCCCGACATCGACCGGGTGGGTAGACTTTGAAAGCACTGCGGAGATGGCCCGACCGTCTGCAAGCAGCCATGCCTCCAGTTCTTCCGCGATGCAGACCAGATACACACGCCTTGATCTCACTCCAGCCCTGGATAGAGACTGCGCGATAGCCTCGCGATCTGCCCTTCGGCATGGACGCTGTCCTGATTTACGCCAGGGTGGATAGAGGTCCCAGACGATGACGACACGCTCACAGCCCTCGCCCAACAGTTGGGCAGCGGCAAGACCACACTCGGAGATGAGTTTGGGTTTGTTCCCGAGTGTGACGCTTGAAATTTCGATCTCCGGCAGGAGCATACGGGCCAGATGCTCGCACACCTTTTTGTCTGCGCCGTCCGGGCCGCACTCGAAGATCATCCCGACTTTCATGATCTCTTTTCTCTGCCCAATCGGTCCATGGTGTAGAGCCGGCCAGGACCAAAGGTTTTGGCCCACTCCTGAAGAGACTTCTGGTCCGCAGGCCGGGTAAAGGTGGGCTGACCGTTCACGCGCTCGACCAGGACGATGTGCGACAGGTCCAGCAGGTCAAGAAGGTAGGGCGAGTGAGTGGTGAGCATGACCTGGGTCCTGCCGGACTCTACGGCATTCCGAAACTCGTCCACGATCAGGTGGATCGTGCGGGGATCGAGGCCGTTCTCGATCTCCTCGATGACGATCAGCGGCGGGGGTGTGGGATGGCGGAGCAGCGCCAGGAGCGTCAGGATACGGAGCGTGCCGGTGGACAGCAGCCAGCCCGGTACCTTGAAGTTGCCTTCAGCCAGTTGCAGGTAGACCGTGCGCTCCAGCTCGGAGGTGAGGGCCGGTTGCAGGTCGCGGGCAAAGGGGAGCACGTACTGCAGCGTTTCCACGATGCCGTCAAAAGCGGACTGGTCCGTCCTCCGGATGTGGAGGAGGTAGTCTGCGATGTTGGAGCCGTCTTTGGCAAGCCGGGCCGGGCCGCTCGTGCGTTTCTGTGGCGTCGGTGATCCCATCGCTTGAGGGACCAATGATACGAACTGCCACTCTTGAGTGAAACCTCGCAACCATAGCCTGAGAATAGACTCACCGTCTGAGACAGCAGGGTGCTCCGTGCCTTGAACTCTCACCTGTCCCGTGTCGTCACGTTCGATTCTAATCCGGCCTTTTAAGATAATTTTCTCCTCCTGGATGAAAAGTTCGTTTCCGCCAGGCCCTGCATTAATCTTCATTGTAGCAGCAAATGGACCCTGCGTGGGAGTCAGCGGGTTTTGCTGTGTTTTACCTCGAAGTTCGAAACTCATAGAATTGGAATGATAAGGGCGTCCTTCTCGCGGTTTCAGTAGTTTACGAGGAACCGCCTGATTCCAGATGTGTTCAAACCCATGCCATTGCTGCATAGCTCTGTCCAGACCGTGCTCTATGATGGCCTGGAGGGTCTCCAGCCCCTCCACCAGGCTGCTTTTGCCGGAGCCGTTGTTGCCGATGAAGACGGTCAGGGGCGTGAGCCGGACGGTACCGCTGTCTTGCACGGCCTTGAAGTTTTTCAGGCGGAATGATTGGAGCACAGGGATTTTCATTTACCCTCCTTTTCCTTCTCCTCAATCTGCCGCTTCCACGCATCCAGCTTGACCAGGGCCTCCAGGGGGGTCAACCGGCTGACGTCCAGCGCCTTGATCTCTTCGATGACGGGGTGAGGAGTGGGGGGTGAGGGGGGAGGCGCTGCGCCCTGAGTAAACAGGCTGGGGTGGTCGCCGAAGAGCTTGCGGCGGCGGGAGGCGCGGGCGGTGGATTTCGTGAGGGTCAGGTCGTTCTCCTCCAGGCGGGCCAGCACCTCCTTCGCGCGGGCGATCACCTGCGGGGGCAGGCCGGCCATCTGGGCCACGTGGATGCCGTAGGAGTGGTCGCAGCCCCCAGGGACGATCTTGCGGAGGAAGATGACCTTATCCCCGTGCTCCTGCACGGCCACGTTGAAGTTCTGGACGCGGGGGAGGATGGCCTCCAGCTCGGTCAACTCGTGGTAGTGGGTGGCGAACAGGGTGCGGGGCTTTTGCGGGGTGGCGCTGTGGAGGTACTCCGTCATGGCCCAGGCGATGCTCAGGCCGTCGAAGGTGCTCGTGCCGCGGCCGATCTCGTCGAGCAGGACGAGGCTCTTGGATGTGGCGTTGTTCAGGATGCTGGCGGCCTCGTGCATCTCCACCAGGAAGGTGCTCTCCCCGCGCGCCAGGTTGTCGGAGGCGCCGACGCGGGTGAAGATGCGGTCCACGACGCCGATGCGGGCGGAGCAAGCCGGGACGAAGCAGCCGACCTGGGCGAGGAGGACGATCAGGCCGACCTGGCGGAGGGCCGTGCTCTTGCCGCTCATGTTCGGGCCGGTGATGATCAGGATCTGATTCTTGGAACAGTCGAGGCGCACGTCGTTGGGGACGAACTCCCCCTCCTTGAGCAGGGTCTCCACGACGGGGTGCCGGCCGTCGCTGATCTCGATGGCGTCGGAGTCGTCCACGGCCGGGCGGACGTAGCGGTTGGCCGCCGCGACCTCCGCGAAGCTGGCCAGGCAGTCCACCTCGGCCACGGTGCGGGCGGCGGTCTGCACGGGGGCGACCCATCCGGCCACGCGGTCGCGCACCTGCTGGAACAGGTCGTACTCCAGCTCCTGCGCCCGCTCGTCCGCGCCGAGGATTTTGGACTCCCACTCCTTCAGGTCGGGCGTGATGAATCGCTCCCCGCCCACGAGGGTCTGCTTGCGGACGTAGTCGTCGGGCGCCCGGTTGAGGTTGGCGTTGGTCACCTCGATGTAGTAGCCGAAGGCCTTGTTGAACGCCACCTTCAGGGAGGAGATGCCCGTGCGCTCCCGCTCTTTGGCCTGGAGGCTGGCGACCCAGTTGCGGCCGCCCTTGCTGATCTCGCGGAGTTCGTCCAGGTCCGTGTTGTAGCCGGGGCGGATGAGGCCCCCCTCGGTGAGCGCGGCGGGCGGGTCGTCGGCGACGGCCTGGCCGATGAACTGTTCCAGGTCGGCCAGGTCGGGGAGGCCCGTCTCCCGCGCCATCCGGAGGAGGTCCGCGCCCAGCCCGGCCAGGCCTTTCTTGAGGTCGGGCAGGACCCGGACGGAGTTCCGGAGGGCGACGAGGTCGCGGGCGTTGGCCCGGCGGCAGCAGACCTTGGCCATCAGGCGCTCGAGGTCCGCGATGCGGTCGAGGGTCTCCCGGATCTCCCCGCGGGGCTTCGGGTCCTTCAGCAGGGCATCGACGGCGTCGAGGCGGCGCTGGATGCGGGCCACGTCGGTGAGGGGCTGGGCCAGCCACGCCCGGAGCATCCGGCCGCCCAGGGCGGTCCGGGTTCGGTCCAGGATGGAGAGGAGCGAGCCCTCCCGCCGGCCGTCCTGGAGGGCGCCGAGGAGTTCGAGGTTGCGCTGCGTGGACAGGTCCAGGACCATGCCGTCCTGAGACCGGCGGCGGGCGAGGCGGGTGATGTGGGGGACGGCCCCCTGTTGGTTGGCCTTCAGGTAGGTGAGCACGGCCCCGGCGGCGCAGACGCCGGCGGTCGCGTCCTCGCAGTCGAACCCCCGGAGGGAGGCGACGGCGAAGTGGGAGGTGAGGGCGTCGTGGGCGTAGGCGCGGCTGGCCGTCCAGTCCTCGACGCGGCTGATCAGGACGCCGGGGAAGCGCTCGGAGAAATCGGTCCCGTGTCGCTCGGCCCAGGACTCCGGGGCGACCAGCTCGGCGGCTCCGAACCGCTCGAAGGCCTCGTCGAACTTCGCCGTGGGGACCTCTTCGACGGTGAACTCCCCGGTGGAGAGGTCCACAACGGCGAGGCCTGCAACGCCGTCCATCTCGACGACGCCGACCAGGTAGTTGTTGCGGCGCTGGTCGAGGAGGTTCTCGGACAGGGCCGTGCCGGGGGAGACGACCTGGACCACGTCCCGCTTGACGATGCCTTTAGCCAGCTTGGGGTTCTCGACCTGCTCGCAGATGGCGACCTTCTGCCCGGCCCGGATGAGCCGGGCGAGGTAGGTCTCCAGGGCGTGGTGGGGGACGCCGGCCAGGGGGACGCTTTCGGCGCGGCCGTGGTTGCGGGAGGTGAGGGTGAGGCCGAGGAGCCTGGAGGCGAGTTTGGCGTCGTCGTAGAAGGTCTCGTAAAAGTCCCCCATGCGGAAGAGCAGGATGGCGTTCTGGTGCTCCTTTTTGAAACGCCAGTACTGCTCCATGAGGGGGGTTAGATCGGTAGACATGAAAACCTCAATCCTATTTCACCTCCGCCACGCGGCAGCCGAGATGCTCGCGGCGGTCGATCTCCGAGGCGATCCGACGGGCCTCGTCGGGGTCGTCGTAGGGGCCTGACGTGAAGATGCGGAGGGTCTTCCCCCGGACTTTTCGGGTCTGGTCGTGGACCTCGAAGCCCGCGCGTCTCAGCCGGTCCAGGAGGGCCTGGGCCTTCTCCGTGCGCCCGAACATGCCGATCTGCACCAGATAGCGCGTTCCGGGGGGCGGAAGACGGAAGGACCCCCTTTCCTCTGAAGGGGGGATAGAGACTCCCTCCCCTTCAGGGGAGGGTCGGGGAGGGGTCTCGTGGATTTTAGGCGTCGCCTGCGGGCGGACCTCCTTGCCGGGGTCGGGTTTTCCCGATTCGACGAGGGGGGGACGCGCGGGATCGTCGGGGTTAGGGGCCGGCCCCGCTCCTGCGACCCGGTAGGCGTCGTCGCTGTCCGGGAAGCGCGTCAGGATAAGGGCCTTAAGGCTGTCCGCCTGCGCTTCGTGTCCCATCTGCGCGTGTCCCTCCGCCGCGATCCAGAACAGCCGGCTGAGCACGGGATCCATCCGCTTCTGGGACCAGGTGTCCTCCACCTCTCTGACGGCCAGGTCGGGCCTGCCTTCGAGGAGGTAGGACTCTGCGACGGCGGCGCGAGCGAAGGGGATCACCTCGAGTTTCGCGTCGGTCTGGATGGCCTTTCGGAACGCCTCACGGGCGGCGTCGTGCGCCCCCCCGGCCAGGGAGATGAGACCGATCCGGTAGTGGGCGTGGGGGGTGAAGGGGCTGCGGGGGTAGTCACGGAGGAGGCGCTGGAACTCCTCGCGGGCCATGCCGGAGAGGTTGACCGGGCCCGTGAAATAGAAGAGGCCGATCTCAAACAGCGCCGCGTCTGCGGTGGGGTGATCCGGGTGCGTCTCGACCAGGCGCTCAAAGTAGTACTTCGACTTCAGGCCGTCCTTTTCGACCACGCCGAGGTGGTAGAGGGCCGTGGGGTCGTCGGGGTAGTCGGCGAGGTGGGCCGCAAACCTCTCCTTCGCCCCCTCGTAGTCTCCGGCGACAAACAGGGCCATGCCCTCGTCCAGGGCGGAGGCTGCGAGGGGGATGGGGACGGAGAGAAGCAGGATGCATGTGAGAAGGCAGAAGGCAGAAGGCAGACCCCTCCCCCGGCCCCTCCCCCAAAGGGAGAGGGGAGAGAACAGCTTGCTCCCCTCCCAACCGCCTAACGCTCCCATGAGGTCGCGTTCCACCGCCCTCCTGTGGGGAAGGGGGAGGGGGGGTTGGGTCCGTTTGCCGAATGGCTTGAACATTGGCCTATCCCTGCAACACCGGCAGCTCCAGGGAGTCCGGAGGCGATACGGAGGCGTCCATCTCGCCCACGATCCTGCCGAGGGTCCGGTCCCCCTCCGCGCGCTCGATGCGCACTGGGAGGATTCGGTTCGCAGCCGCGTCGGGGCCGGGGGCGAGGACGCGGATGTAGGTGTCCGTCAGGCCGCTCAGGAGGCCGGACTCGGGGTCCCGCCTCCCCTCGAACAGGGCTTCGAAGGTCCGTCCGACGGCCTCCCGGCGGAAGGCGTCGGCCTTGCGGGCGCCGAGGGCGCGGAGCCGGGCGGCCCTGGCCGCCTTGACCCTGGGATCGACCTGATGCGGCATCTTTGTCGCGGGCGTGCCCTGGCGATGGGAGTAGGGGAAGACGTGGAGGTAGACGAGGGGGACCTCCTCGATCAGCCTGTGGGTGTTCTCGAACGCCTCCCCGTCCTCGCCGGGGAAGCCGACCATGACGTCCGCGCCGAGGCCGAGGCCGGGGATGCGGTCGCTCAGCTTTCGCATCAGGTCCCGGTACTGGGCCGAGGTGTAGGGGCGGCGCATGGCGCTCAGGATGCGGTCGTCCCCGCTCTGGAGGGGGACGTGGAGGTGCCGGCAGAACTTCTTCGATTGGGCGAAGAGGTCGATCAGGGCGTCGGGGATAAAGGCGGCCTCGATGGAGGAGACCCGGAACCGGGCGAGGCCCTCGACCCCTTCGACGGCGGTCAGCAGGTCGAGCAGGGCGGCCCCGTCGGAGGCGTAGTCGCCGAGGTGGACGCCGGTGAGCACGACCTCCTGATAGCCGGCCTCCACGAGCCGGCGGACCTGGGCCACGGCGCTCTGCACGGGCCGGCTGCGGCTGCGCCCCCGCGCAAAGGGGATGATGCAAAAGGAGCAGAACTGGTCGCACCCCTCCTGGACCTTCACGAAGGCCCTGGATCGGCCCCCGAACGCCTCGATGTCCATCTCCTGAAAGTCCTTCGCCCGGCCGCGCGCCACGTGGCTCCTGCCGAGGGAGCAGGTGTCGTTGATCAGGTCCAGCAGGCGCACCCTGGCCTCCAGGCCCACGACGAGGTCCACCTCCGGCAGGGCGAGCAGGGCGTCGGGGTCGGTCTGCGCGTAGCAGCCCGTGGCCACGACGGTCGCGCCGGGGGAGACCCTGGCCGCCTTCCGGAGGGCCTGCCGGGACTGCGCGTCTCCCTGGCCGGTGATGGTGCAGGTGTTGACGACCGTGACGTCTGCGGCCTCTCCGAACGGCACCACCTCATAGCCCGCCTGCGCGAACTGCTCCTGGTACCATTCCGTGTCGTAGGCGTTCAGCTTGCAGCCGAGGGTGTAGAACGAGACGCGAGGCATAAGGGACCGCTTTCAAAACGACAAAGAGTTGAGAAGGCGGGGCTCCTCAACTCTTTGCCTGGACCTTCAGATAAACGCCGGGACTAAGCCTCCGACTTCTCCCCTTCGACAGGCCCTTTGGCCTCCTGGGACTCCTGCGATTCGTAGGCATCGTAAGCCGCCTCTTCGCCTTTCTCTTCCTTCTCGCCGGCCACCTGTTCGCCGACCACGTCGCCCACGGTGACGGGCCGGGGCTCGTGGCTCTTGAGGTAGGCGTCCACCTCCTCCTGCTCCTTGTCCCTCAGGTAATCCTTGACGCTGAGGACGATCTTCTTGTTGGCCTCGTCGAACACGATGACCTTGGCGGGGATCTCCTCCCCCTCGCTGAAGTGCTCGGCGGGCTTCCGCAGGTTGGGGATGTTGAGTTGAGACGTGGGGATGAACCCCTCCACGTCCCCTTCGAGGTCGATGACCAGGCCCCGCTCCAGGACGCGGGAGATCCTCCCCTTCGCCTCGGTGCCGGGCACGTAGCGCTGGGCCAGGATGGGCCAGGGGTTGTCCAGCGTCTGCTTGAGGCCCAGGGAGATGCGGCGACGCTTCTTGTCGACGGTCAGCACGACGACGTCGACGGTCTGGCCCTTCTTGACGACCTCCGAGGGGTGCCGGATGCGCTTGGTCCACGACATGTCGGAGATGTGGATGAGGCCGTCGATGCCGTCCGCGATCTCCACGAACGCCCCGAAGTTGGTCAGGTTCCGGACCTTGCCCTGGAGCCTGGCGCCGGGCGGGTAGTGCTCGTCGAGGGTGAGCCAGGGGTCGGGGGCCACCTGCTTGAGGCCGAGGGAGATCTTCTGGCCCTCCTTGTCGACCTTGAGGACCATCACCTCGATGCTCTCGCCGACGTTGACGACCTTCGACGGGTGCCGGACGTGCTGAGTCCAGGACATCTCCGAGATGTGGACCAGGCCCTCCACGCCGGACTCCAGCTCGACGAACGCCCCGTAGTCGGTGATGCTGACGGCCTTGCCCTTCACGCGGGACCCGACGGGGTACTTCTCCTCGATGTTCTCCCACGGGTGCGGGGTGAGCTGCTTGAGGCCGAGGGAGATGCGCTCCTTCTCGCGGTCGTAGTTGAGGATCTTGACCTTGACCCTGTCGCCGATGTTGAGGACCTGCGAGGGGTGACCCACGCGCCCCCAGGACATGTCGGTGATGTGCAGCAGGCCGTCCACGCCGCCCAGGTCGATGAAGGCCCCGAAGTCGGTGATGTTCTTGACCACGCCCTCCCGGACCTGCCCCACCTCGAGCATCTCCACGATGTCCTTCCGCATCCGCTCGCGCTCCTCCTCGAGCACGATGCGGCGGGAGACGACGATGTTGCGGCGGCTCTTGTTGAGCTTGATGATCTTGAACGGGAACGTCTGGCCGATGAACTGGTCGAAGTTCTTCACCTGCTTGATGTCGATCTGGGAGCCGGGCAGGAAGGCGTCCACGCCGAACAGGTCGACGACGATGCCGCCCTTGATCCGCCGCATCAGTCGCCCCTCGACCATCTCCTGCTTGTCATAGGCGTCCTTGATCCGGTCCCACACCCGCATGAAGTCGGCCTTCTGCTTGGAGAGGACGATCTGGCCCTCCTGGTCCTCCACGTTCTCCAGGTAGACCTCCACCTCATCGCCCACAGCGACGGCCGGGGGGTTCCCGAACTCCGCCAGGGGGATCGAGCCCTCGGACTTGAATCCGATGTCGATGACCACGTCGCTGTCGTCGATGGCCAGCACCTTTCCCGTCACGATCTCCCCCTCCTCGATGTTCCGGAGGGTTCCGTCGTAGAGGTTCATCATGGAGGCGAACTCTTCGTCGGAGTACTCCTTTTCGTCGAGCGCGTTCAGGGCGTGGATGGAGTCGTTCTTTCTGGGGGGGGCCTCTGGCCGGGCCGGGGTCGTCGGGGCTTCACCTCCCTTCGGGGTCTCCGCGTTGACGGAGCCTTCTGTGGACTGTGAGATGTTCTGTTCTTCCTGCATCATCCTCTTCTCCTTTGCCGACCTTGTGATGCGAGCAGCGCAAGGCCGAAAATGCCCGGCAAGGTGACCCTCACATCGCCGCTGCCAGGACCGGTTGGTGGAAAAACCTGTGAAACGTGAGACGTGAAACGTGACAACCCCCCTTCCACCCCCTGCCCCCCTCCCTCCCCCCACAGGTGGGGGAGGGAGGGGGAAACAAGGGCTTTGCCGCTTAGGATGGGGGAGGGCTGGGGGCCGTTTGCCGTTTGCCGTCTGCCGTTTCACCTTCTTTAATCTCTGCGATCCTTTTCATGACTTCATCGGTGATCCTTTTGTAGGTCTCCTTGTGGCCCTCCGGGAGGATGAACCCCTCGATCCGGAGAGGCGGCCCAAAATGTACGACGACCCTTTGCCGTCTTAGCAGAGAACGGAAGACGCGGGCCGTGCCGGAGATGTAGACCGGGACGACAGGGGCGCGCATCCGGGCGGCCACGAAGCCGACGCCCGATCGGGCCGGGCCGAGCCGGCCGTCCTTGCGGCGCGTCCCCTCGGGGAACATCAGGACCGCCCCTCCGCGTCTCAGCGCCTCCTCCACAGAGGACAAGGCCCTGAGGTCCGCCATCCCGCGCGTGATCGGGAGGGCGTTCAGACGCCGTATGAGGGGGCCGAAGAGGAGCCAGTCGAACGCCTCCCGCTTGGCCAGAAAGTGGAGCACCCGCCGCGTGGAGACCCCGATGAACACCGGGTCGGCGTAGCAGCAGTGGTTGCTCGCCAGGACGACCCCTCCGGAGGCCGGGATGCGCTCGGCCCCGATGACCTTGAGCCGAAAAAACACCCTGGTGAGGAAGAGGGCGATCCACCAGCATACCCGGTAGAACATCGGTCCGCTCGCTTCACGTCCGCGCCAGGCCGGATGCGCCCCGGTCCAGGGCCAGAGACAGGATGGTGTTGACCTGCTCCTGAATCGACAGGCGGGTGGTGTCGATGACGACCGCATCCTGCGCGTAGAGGCCGCCGCTCCGGCTGGTCTGAGTCCGCAGGTCGCGCGCGTCCCGCTCCCGGATCTGGCGCTCCGTCTCTTGAAGGGAGGATTCGACGCCCCTCCTCTTCAGCTCTGCGTGCCGCCGCCTGGCCCGCGTCTCCGGGCTGGCCGTGAGATAGACCTTTAGCGCGGCCTCCGGGAAGACCACGGTCCCGATATCCCGGCCGTCCATCACGACGCCCCCGGCCTGTCCCAGGTCGCGCTGGCGCCGGATGAGGGCCTCCCGGACCCCCGGTATGGCGGCGACGTGCGAGGAGGCATCGGCCACCTCCGGCGTCCGGATGGCCTCGGTCACGTCCTCACCGTCGAGCAGGACCCCCCCGTCTTTTTCGGGGAGGCTGATGTCGGCCTGCGCGGCGACGGCGCTGATGGCCTCCTCGTCCGTCAGGTCGACGCCTGCGCGCAACGCCCGGAGGGCGACGGCGCGGTACATGGCCCCGCTGTCGATGTAGAGATACTCCAATCGCCGGGCGACCTGACGGGCCGTGGTGCTCTTGCCCGATGCCACAGGGCCGTCGATGGCGATGACGATCCTCCGCTGCTCCACAAGGTGTTCACGGCCTTTCCAGTCTGGCCATTCATTTTTGACCGAACACGGGCGGGGACAAGCCCGGCCCCTACGTTTCTAATCCGACCATCCCTTTCAATCGGGCGACCTCATCGGGGGTCAGGTAGCGCCACTCCCCCGGCCCGAGGCCGGCTGCCGTGAGGCCGCCGAACGCGACCCGCTCCAGGGCCTTCACCGGATGCCCCACCTCCCGGCACATCCGTTTGATCTGGCGCTTTCGGCCCTCGTGGACCGTGATGCGAAGGAGGGCCTCTCCCGCCCCCCTGCGCTCGACCTCCACGCGGGCCGGGGCGGTGCGGCGGCCGTCCAGGTCGACGCCCTCCGAGAGCGCCCGGAGGTCCTCCGCACCCGGCACGCCGTCCACCCGCGCCAGGTAGGTCTTTTCGACGCCGTGGCGGGGGTGGCAGAGCCGGAAGGTCAGGTCGCCGTCGTCGGTGAGGAGGAGGACGCCGGACGTGTCCAGGTCGAGCCGCCCGACGGGGAACACCCGGCGGTCCACCCCGCTCAGCAGGTCGAGCACCGTGCGCGGGTGGTGGGGGTCGTCGAGCGAGACCAGGAGGCCCGGCGGCTTGTTCATGAGGATGTAGGCGAAATCTGCCCTGGGCCGGACCGGGCGTCCGTCCACGGCCACGCGGTCGGTCTCAGGGGCGATCTCCGTCCCCAGGGCCGCGACGGTCGTCCCGTTCACCGTCACCCGGCCCGCCCGGATCAGCAGGTCGCTCTTCCGCCTCGACGCCACCCCCGCCCGCGCCAGAAACCGGTTCAGTCGTTCCTTCTGCAACGGATTGTCCATCCGATGCGATGTTCCGCTCTCCTTCTTTCAGCAGTTCGTCCAGTTCCCTGAGCTTCGGCAGGTCGGCGATCGTCCTCAGGCCGAAGTGCCGCAGGAACTCTCGCGTCGTCCCGTAGAGCAGGGGACGCCCGACGCCTTCAGACCGCCCTGCGATCCGGGCGAGGTTGTGCTCCAGGAGGGTCCTGAGCACCCAGTCGACGCCCACGCCCCGGATGGCCTCGATCTCCGCCTTGGTGATCGGCTGCTTGAAGGCGATGACGGCCAGCGTCTCGAGCGCGGCCTGCGACAGCCGGACCGGGACCCGGTCCCGGAGCAGCCTCCGCACGAACGGGGCGTAGCGCCGCTCCACGGCGAACTGAAAGCCTCCGGCGACCTCCACGATGCGAAACGCCCTGCCCGTGCCGGCGTATTCCGCGTTGAGTTCGTCGACGTAGACCCGGACCTCTCGCGCCCCGGCCCCGTCGAGGGCGGGCAGGAGACGGCCCACCTGCAGGGGGGCGTCGGACGCCATCAGCAGGGCCTCGAGGATGGCCCGGTTGTGGAGGTGGTCTTCGACGGCCAGGTCGCGGAGCTGGGCTGGCTCCTCCGACTCCTCTGCGACCACGAGGCCCAGGCCCTCCTGCGCGGGGGAAGAGGAATGAGGGGTAAGGGACGGGGCGTCGTCCTGATCGGTCTTTTCCGTTTCGCTCATGCCTCATCCCTCGCGCTGTACAGGATTCGTCGCCCGGACCGTCTCATCCTTCTGCTGCTCCGGTGGGGGCTGGTCCTCCCGCCAGTAGATCCATATCTCCTCATAGGGCTGCATCTGGCGGATCAGGATGCGTCCCTGCTTGAGGAGCTCCAGGATGGCCAGGAACGTGGCCACGATGACGGGCCTGGACGTTCCGGCGACGAGGTCGAGGAAGAGGGCCTGCTTGCGCCCTTCGAGGGTCTCCACGACAAAGGCGATGCGCTCCTCGACGGAGACCTCCACCTCTTCGACGCGGTGGTAGGTGACCTTCGGGGCGCCCTCCAGGGCGCGCTTGAAGGTGGCCAGCAGGTCGAACAGGGTGACCTGACGCAGGCCGTCGGTCTCGGCGCCCCGGTCGCCCCACAGGGGGTCCTGAAACGTCCCCCTGTAGAAGACGTCCCGATGGACCGCCTCCTGTTCGCCGAGCCATCCAGCGGCCTCCTTGTACTGCTGGTACTCCAGCAGCCGGCGGACCAGTTCCTCCCTCGGGTCCCCCTCTTCCTCCTCCCCTTCCTGACGGGGGAGGAGCATCTGCGATTTGATCTTCATCAGCGTGGCGGCCATCAGGAGGAAATCCCCGGCCTGTTCGAGGTTCAGTTCCTGGATGGCCTCGACGTAGTCCATGTACTGCCGGGTGATCTCCGCCACGGGGATGTCGTAGATGTCTATCTCATTCTTGCGAATGAGGTAGAGGAGCAGGTCGAGCGGACCCTCGAACACGTCGAGGCGCACGCCATAAGGCTCGCTGTCCGGGCGGATCTGGAATGAGATCGGACCGATCATCATCAATCCATAAACAGGTATGGTCTCCACCGGTGGTCGGGCACGCCGCCGACCATGAGCCGGATGAAGGTGACGTGGTTCGGGCGCTGCGGCCTTCGGATGAGTTTCATCCCGGCCTGCTCCAGGGAGCGATTCCCCTTGACGTTGTTGCACCGGGCACACGCGCAGACGAGGTTCTCCCAGGTATCGCCGCCGCCGAGGGTTCGGGGGATGACGTGATCGACCGTCATCTTGGCGTGCGTGGTGCCGCAGTACTGACACTGATGGGCGTCCCGCTTCATGACGTTGCGCTTGGACAGGACCATCTTTTTCTGGGGAATGCGGATGTAGAGGATCAGGCGCACGACACTGGGGACCGGGAAACGGTGCGAGACGGAGTGGAGGTCGTGACCGGACTGCTCCACAATCTGAGCCTTGCCCCGGAAGACCAGGATGATGGCCCTCCGGACGCTGCAGACATTGACCGGCTCGTAGTTTTGGTTGAGGACCAGAACATGCTGTGAAAGCAAGGCGTCTGACCTCCTACAGCAGGCAGCAAAACAGAATCCAGAATCCAGGAGCCAGGGGCCAGAATAAAACCCAAAGCAGAACGGTTTTCATTCTGGATTCTGGATTCTGACTTCTGGATTCCTTAACCCTACAAGAATAGTAAATGGTTGTAATTATGTACTATAGTCTACAAAAGCTACGAGGTTGTCATGACAATGTCAAGCCCTTTTTGTCGGGCGCTCACAGCCCCTGAATCATCTTTTCGTATTCTTCGGGGGTCATGAGCCGGTCCACCTCGTCGGGGGCGTGGATCCTCACCCGGATCATCCAGCCGGCGCTGTAAGGGTCTTCATTGACCTGCCCGGCGTCCTCGGTGAGTGACTCGTTGACTTCGAGGACTTCCCCCGACACCGGGGCGAACAGCTCAGCCACCGTCTTGACGGCCTCCACCGTGCCGAACGGCTGCCCCTGCGAGACCCTGTCCCCCATCTTGGGGAGTTCCACAAAGACGATGTCTCCCAGTTCGTGCTGCGCGTAGTCGGTGATACCCACGGTTGCAACCTCTCCTTTCCGCAGGAGCCATTCGTGCTGGTCGGTGTAGAGCAGTTCTTTCGGGACGAGTGACATGAGGATTCCCTTCAGGAGTCAGTAGTCAGAATGGGTGAGTAGGGGCGGTTCGCGAACCGCCCCTACAGTCTGTTCCCGTATCCCAGCCTTTCCACGAAATCCAGATGGACCTTGCCCTGGATGAAGTCGGGGTGCTTCATCACGGCCTGGTGGAAGGGGATGGTGGTCGGGACGCCTTCCACCACAAACTCCTCCAGCGCCCGCTCCATCCGGCAGACGGCCTCCTGGCGGTCTCTGCCGTGGACGATCAATTTGGCCAGGAGCGAGTCGTAGTGAGGCGGGATGCGGTATCCCGCGTAGACGTGCGTGTCGACGCGGACGCCCGGACCGCCGGGGATATGAAAGCTGGTGACAGCGCCCGGCACGGGGAGAAAGTTCCGGTCCGGGTCTTCGGCGTTGATCCGGCATTCGATGGCGCAGCCGTAGTGGGACACATCCTCCTGCCGGACGTCGAGCGGTTCTCCGGAGGCGATCCGGATCTGTTCCTTGACGAGGTCGAGGCGCGTGGCCATCTCCGTCACGGGGTGCTCCACCTGGATGCGGGTGTTCATCTCCATAAAATAGAACTGTCCGTGTTCATCCAGCAGGAACTCCACGGTCCCGGCGTTCTCGTAGCCCACGCTGCGCGCCCCGAGCAGGGCGGCCTCCCCCATGCGCCCCCGGAGGTCCTCGTCCACCGCAGGCGAGGGCGTGACCTCGATCAGTTTCTGATGGCGGCGCTGGACGGAGCAGTCCCGCTCGCCGACGTGGATCGCGCCCCCGAACCGGTCGGCCAGGATCTGAATCTCCACGTGCCGGGGGCGCTCGATGTAGCGCTCCATGTAGATGGCGCCCGACCCGAAGGCGGCCTCCCCCTCGGCGCTGGCCATCTGCCAGGCCCGCTCGATGCCCTTCTCGTCACGGACGATCCGGAGCCCTCGGCCTCCCCCTCCGGCCACGGCCTTCAGGATCATCGGATAGCCGATGCGCTCGGCGGCCTGGCGCGCGGCCTGGCTGTCCTCCAGAACGCCCGTGCCCGGCACGACGGGCACGCCCGCCTCGCGCATGATCTGGCGGGCGGCCGCCTTGTCCCCCATCTTCCGGATGGCCTCGGCCCCCGGACCGATGAAGCGGATGCCGCACGACTCACAGATCTCGGCAAAATCGGCGTTCTCGGCCAGGAACCCGTAGCCGGGGTGGATGGCGTCGGCGTTGGTGACCTCGGCTGCGCTGAGGATGCGGGGGATGTTCAGGTAGCTCTGGTCCGGGCTGGGGGGGCCGATGCAGACGTCTTCATCCGCAAACCGGATGTGGAGCGATTTGGCGTCGGCCTCGGAGTAGATGGCCACGGTCTGAATGCCCAGCTCCTTGCAGGCCCGGATGATGCGCAGCGCAATCTCCCCCCGGTTCGCCACGAGAATCTTGTGGATGGGCCGCATCTCGTTTACGCGGGCTCGATCAGGAACAGGGGCTGATGGTACTCCACAGGCTGGGCGTTCTCCGCGAGGATGCGGACGACCCTCCCCTTCACGTCGGACTCGATCTCGTTCATGATCTTCATGGCCTCGATGATGCAGACGACCTGGCCGGCGGAGACCAGGTCCCCCTCATTGACGTAAGAGGGCGTGTCGGGGGCCGGGCCCCTGTAGAACTTGCCGACCATGGGGGAGCGGATCGTATGGAAACGCTCCTCCTCGGAATCGGCAGGAGGGGCGGCGGGGGACGGCGAGGGTCTGGGGGCGGCGTCGGAGGGCGGCTCGTGGCGTCGGACCTCCCGCACCTTGGCCACCCGCACCCGCATCCCGCCGAACCTCGAGACCTCCACTTCGATCTCATCGAGACCGTGGGCCTGAATCAGCTCCGTCAGCTCCTGGATCAGCGCCTTGATCTTGTGTCTGCGCACCGCACCTCCTCAGTTCGTGGCGCATCACGCCCTTTCCACGTAGGTCCCCGTCCGCGTGTCGATCTTCAATTTTTCTCCGACGTTGACGAACAGCGGGACCTGGACGGTCAGCCCGGTCTCCAGGGTCGCCGGCTTCGTCCCGCCGGTGGCGGTGTCGCCCCGGATGCCGGGCTCGGTGTGCGTGACGGTCAGGACGGTGAAGGTGGGCATCTCGACTCCGATCGGGCCGTCCTCGGTCGTGATGACTTCGATGACGTCGTTCTCCTTCAGGTAGGGGGTGACGTTGCTCACGGTCTCTTCGGTGAACTGGATCTGTTCATATGTCCGGGTGTCCATAAAGTGGTAGAAACCGTCCGAGGCGTAGAGGTACTGCATCTCCCGCCGCTCCAGGCGCACGTCCTCGACCTTGTCGCCGGACCGGAAGGTGGGCGTGATGACCGCGCCCGTCCTGACGTTTTTGAGGCGGGTCCTGACGAACGCCACGCCTTTTCCGGGTTTGACGTGCTGAAACTCCACGATGGCGTAAAGCTGCCCTTCGTGATTGATCACCAGACCGTTCCGGAATTCTGCGGTGGAAACCATAGGTGTTTCTCCAAAGCGGTGAGTCTTTACTGTTAAGGCGTATTTGCGACGCGCTGGGCCTTCAGGGCGTTCAGGCGCTCCTGCGCTCGCGCGTTGTCCGGCTCCCGTTCCACGACCTTCTCGAAGATGGCTATGGCCTGCGCGATGAGGCCCTGCCCGGCGTAGATTTCGGCCAGCGTCGCGGTCGTGATGGGTAGTCCCTCCCAGATCGATCCCCCGTTCTCCGCCGGCCTGACGGGCCGTCCCCCCGGCCCTGCGCCGTTCCCCCTGGACGGGCCGGATCGCCTCCTGCGATTCGCCGGGGTGGGAAGGGTCTCTCCGGCGGCCGGCAGGGTCGCCTCCCCCGACTCGTCTCCTCCGGATGTCGTCTCGGTTTGATCGTCGCGGGTCAGGCCCTCATCCTCCTCCAAGGGCTGTAAGGGCGCAGCATGCTGCGCCCCTACGACTCCGGCCACGGGGACGAGGCCCGTCTCGATCTCTTCGACCAGCCGGGAGATGACCCCCTTTTCGGGGTCGGCGCGACCGGCGGAGGGGGCTGAAGGGGAGGAGACGCGCATTCCCGCCCCTGGACGATCCTGTGAGCGGACCTCTTCCGTTTTCCAACGCCCGTCCCCCGGTTGCTCCGGTCGATTCGCCGGGTCGCCCTCCTCTGCCGCCGGATCTTTCTCTTCCCGGACCTCGTCCAGGAGCTTCTGCCCCATCTGGCTGGAGATGGAGGTGAGGATCTCCTCTATGGCTCTCTGGAGGCTCTGGCTGAGGGGGTCCAGATCGCGGGCCTTCTGGAAGTTTCTGAGGGCGAGGTCGTCCCATCCCATCGTGCGGTCGATCTGACCCAGGTACCAGATGGCGACCGTATGGTGGGGGTCGAGGTGGAGCGCCTTGTTGAAGGCTCGACGGGCCTCCTCCCACATCCCGGCTGCGAAATGGCTTTTGCCCAGGACCACGTGACCGCTGACATAAGAGGGACGGTATCGGAGGCCCTGCCTGCATATCTCGATGGCCCGATTCATGTCCCCCTGTCTCAGGTAGGCATCGGCCAGCCTGGCAAACAGAGAGGAGGTCGGATTTTTGGCGACGACTCGCTCTAAACTCGTCAAGTTTCCTGACATAGGCGCTTCACAGGCTCATCTATAATCAGCCAATTATAGCCAAAATCGCTTGTTTTGTCAACGACTATCCGATCCGTTGCTCATCCTCCAGGAGGTTGAACTCCCATCCGGTCGTGAACGTCCCGTCCTCGTTGGGCATGACCCAGGCGAGACGGGCCGTGAGCTGGATTTCGAAGCTGTTGTGCTGGTTTTTGGCGCCGGCCGCTTTCCGGAGGGACTCGAATTCGGAGGTTTTCATCCTGAGTTGCATGCCCTGCGCGCTGATGTCCGCCAGATGCAAGATGACGGTGTTCGCCTGGTCCACGCGCGCCTGGACCGGCAGCTCGACGCAGATGCGCGGATGGCGTCTTTTGTTGGCCCCTGAGGGGTTCATGTCCCCACCTCCTTTTGGTGTGTAAAGTCGCCGTATAATTTAACATAAGGAGATGAAAAAGCCTATCAAAAAGTGCGACGGTCGGCTGCGCAATCGCGCCAGGAATTGCCTTGTCTTGGACGAAGGGACGTTGTATATTGGAAAACTGTTGACGGACGACGGACGACGGACGACGGACGACGGATGACAGATGGCGAATAAAGGGAGGTTTCATGCCTTTACAAAAGGTGAAGATGCTGTGGGATGTCTTCGTGGCGTTCGGGAAGGTGGGGGTGCTGGCTTACGGAGGGGGGCCTTCCATGATCCCGCTGATGCAGGAGGAGGTCGTCGAGGTCAACCGGTGGCTGACGGTCGAGGAGTTCACCGACGCGCTGGCCATGGGCAACGCCCTGCCCGGCCCGATCGCGACCAAGATGTCGGCGTACGTGGGCTACAAGATCGCCGGGGGGTGGGGGGCGTTTGCGGGGCTGGCCGGGACGGTCTGTCCGTCGCTGGCCCTGATGCTCATCCTGGCGACCTTTTTCTTTGAGTACCGAAATCATCCGAAGGTCCAGTCGATGCTCAAGGGGGTGCGCCCGGCCGTGGTGGCGCTGCTGGCGCAGGTCACCTACGAGGTGGCTCAGAAGTCCTACCCCTTCCAGGCCAAGATGGCCTCTGCGTGGGGGACCTACCTGATCACGGGGGCGACCTTCGGGGCCGTGATCTTTCTGGGGCTGCATCCGGCGTGGGCGATTCTGGCGTCGGCAGTAATAGGGTATCTTGTATATTGAATGGAGACGGTAGGGGCGAGGCATGCCTCGCCCCTGAAACGAATGGAGGTGAACCCCCATGTCCAACCGTACGACTTTAGAGCAACTGAAACAGCAGGTGGCTCAGCTCCCGCCAGATGAACAGCTCAAATTGGCTGGGGAGATTCACGAGCGGTTGGACGCATCCATCACGCCAGCAGCAGAAAATGACCGGGAACAGGCACAAAGGGAACGGCTGACACAGGTGGATGCCTGGATAGCCGAGTGTGAAAAGGTGGCAAAACTGTGGAAAGGGGAGTTTGATTCCGCCGCCGATCTGCGCCGTATCCGCGATGAGGAGGCGTAGGGATGCCCGAACGTTGTGTGGACGCCAGCGTCGTGGTCAAGTGGTTCATCAGCGGGGAAGCCTTTCGGCATAAGGCGCTGAAACTCCTGCGCGAGTCACGGACCACAGGGTTTACCCTGATTGCGCCACCCCTGTTTGAGATGGAGACGGATAGCATCATTCAGACCCGTCTTGTAGAGGGGCGAACTACGCCAGAGGCGGCAGACCGGACGCTGGCTCTGCTGGACACCGCGCCGGTTGAGGTCGCGACGCACCCCCGCATGCGTCAACGTGCACGGGAGATCGCCCGCCAATTTCACCAGCGCAAGGTTTACGACGCCACTTACGCGGCGCTTGCTGAACTGCGCGGATGTGAGTTCTGGACGGCTGACAGGGCCTTTTACGAGACCGTGAAAACAGAATTGTCGTTTGTGAAGTACCTGCCTGATTACCCCTGATCGGGGCAATGGTTTAAGTTGAGGTTGTTCAATGATTTTGAAGCAACGGTTCACTTTTTGAGGGGTGTCGGGAGATGAAGACGAAAGTAGACCTCTCCGTTTGGGTTATAATCGTGAGTCTGCTGTTTGAAGTCGGAGATGTTATAGCTGTCCCTCTGACACCGAAGCCCGGAGACGGAACAGCAGTATTGGACCTGAATTCGGCTCCGGGAGATCAGAACGTCCGGATATTGTACGATGTGAAACCGAGTCAGGCAGTAAATGTCCAGGTGTTACTCAACCAAGAGCTGGCTGTGGCGAGAACATTTGGCGTTGTCTTGAAGTTCGATCCAAAGAAGCTGGCAGTGATTCTCGGCAGGGGAGATGGGGTATTTGCCAACGCCATTTCTCCAGGGCCACCAGATGTCCAGGGCAATATTGTCAAGTATGGAGAAGCCTTTCTACAGGGGAGTGTGACGGCGAAGGGACCTGTGGCGGTAATATTTTTCCGGACGTTGAGCAACTTCTCCGGGGATACAGAGATTGTGCTGACGGAATTGAAGATCGGCGTTATAGGTCAGTTTAGAGAGCATGTGGATGTCTCACACTGTCCGGCTTTATCGTTAAAACTCGCTTTTCACGAAGGATGGAATGTCAATTCTGGCGGAGAGGAACCTTCTGATTTTGAGAATTCTTACCATCTGGTGGGGCCGGCATATTGTGATATAGCCTTCGCTGACAAACGGACATGCGAGGCGCTTCGCAAGGCAAGAGCATCAAAGCTGCCCTTTCAAAATTCAAAATTTTCGTGCTGGTTGGACAGTTTACAGGTCTCTGCTTTGGAAATGTTCCAATCGTGAGGTTCCATAGTGTCCAGCCTTTTGCCCGGCAGCCGGGACGGGGTCCTGAGGGGCGTCACGCCCTTCGACCTGCACGGCGAGCGTTACTATCACCTCCTTTACGCCCTGGCCGAGTCCCCGGAGCGCACGGCCGAGGCGCGTGTGGCCCACGATGCGATCTATGATCATCCGCAACCCGGCGACGAGGTGCGCATCCACTCTATGATGGGCGTGGTGACGAGGGTCGAGAAGAGATAACGGATCACGTTTTACGGAGAGGTTTCACATGAACAGCCTGATCAAAGACCTGGACCGCCGCCTCGCGGGCGGGGGGGCCGTGGCCTACGACGAGGCGATGGCGCTGATGGACCTGGAGGGGGAGGGCCTCGTCGATCTCCTGGGCCTGGCCAACCGCCTCCGGCGGCGGCACAAGGGGGACCGGGTCAGCTTCTGCTCCATCGTGAACGCCCGGTCGGGCAACTGCTCCGAGGACTGCACGTTCTGCGCGCAGTCGGCGCACTTCCAGACCGGGATTCAGACCTATCCTCTCATGAGCCCGGAGCGGGTCCTGAGCGCGGCGGCGGACGCTTACTCCATGAAGGCGCTGCGATTCGGGATCGTCATCAGCGGACGGGGGATCAAGTTCAGCCCAAAGCGGGACGTGGAGCAGATTCTGGCGTCCATCCGGGCGCTCAAGGCGGACGGGCGGGTGATCCCCGACGCCTCGCTGGGCACGCTGAGCTGGGAGACGGCCCGGCTGCTGAAGGGGGCGGGGCTGGAGGGCTACCACCACAACTTAGAGACGTCGGCCCGGTATTTCCCGTTCATCTGCACCACGCACCCCTACGAGGAGAAGCTCGAGACGATCCGGATCGCCAAGGCCACGGGGTTCTACACGTGCAGCGGCGGCATCTTCGGGATGGGGGAGAACCGGCAGGATCGCATCGACATGGCATTCACGCTGCGCGAGCTGGACGTAGACTCCGTGCCCCTCAACTTTCTCGTGCCGATGCCCGGCACGCCCCTGGCCGACGTGGAGCCCCTGCCCCGGCCGGAGATGTTCAAGGTGATCGCGGTGTACCGCTGCATCCTCCCGGACAAGGACCTGCGGGTCTGCGGGGGGCGGGAGCGGCATCTGGGCGAGGACCAGGACCGGATGTTCGAGGCCGGGGCGAACGCGACGATGATCGGGAACTACCTCACGACGATGGGCCGGCCGGCGGCGGAGGACCTGTTGATGATCGAGCGGCTGGGGCTGGAGCTGGTGTCTTAGAAATCGTATGAAACCTCTGACATACCGGGACGTTCAGGCCATTCTCAGCCTCCTGACGGACGACGACAAGGCCCTGGTCCGAGCGGTCCAGGAGAGGCTGTTCGCGCGAGGGCGGGAGGCGGTCGCCCGCGTGCGCGCGGCAGCGTCGAACCCCCAGGCGCTCCGGGCGGCGGAGGTCCTGCTGCGCCGGCTGGAGGAGCCTCCCATAGAGGCCCAGTTCGAGGGTCTCTCCGGCGCCCTGGACGGGGATGTGGACCTGGAGGAGGGGGCCTTCGTCATCGCCCGGTTCGGCTGTCCCTGGGTGGATGTGGAGGGGTGCGCGGAGCTGCTCGACCGGATGGCCGCGGACGTGGCCCCCCGCGTGTCGGCGGGGGATCACCCCATCCACGCGATCCGCACGCTCAACGCCTACCTGGCCGAGGAACAGGGGTTCCGGGGGGGGGATGTGTCCGACCCCGACAACAGTTTTATGGACCGCGTCCTGGAGCGGAAGGTCGGCATCCCCATCACCCTGTCGGCGGTCTACCTGTTCATCGGTAAAAGGCTCCGGCTCCCGCTCTGCGGGGTGGGCATGCCGGGGCGCTTCATCGTGAAGTACGAGGAGGGCGACCAGGAGATTTTTTTCGACCCTTTTTACGGGGGACGGGTGATCACGAAGAACGAGTGCCGGGAGATCGTGACCCGGATGGGTTTCACTTTTGAGGAGGGGCATCTGGCCCGCACGCCGAGCCGGCACATTCTCATCCGGATGATGCACAACCTGCTTCAGCACGTGTATCTGCCGGGGGGCGAGGAAGAGAGGGCGCGGAGGCTGATCGAATACATTCAGATTTTGCAGGGCGTATGACCAACAAAGAAATCGCTGACGTGCTGGCCGGGGTTGCGGTTCTCATGGAGTTGAAAGGGGAGAACCCCTTCCGGAGCCGGGCGTATCAGAACGCGGCCAGGCAGGTGGAGACGCTCGACCGGGACGCGAAGGACCTCCTCGAGGCCGGGGAGCTGTCGGGCGTCCGGGGGATCGGCAAGGGGATCGCGGAGGACATCGCGGAGCTGCTGACCACGGGGGGGCTGGGGCTGTATGAGGGCCTGAGGGCGTCGATCCCGGCGGGGCTGATCGAGATGCTGGGCATCTCCGGCCTGGGCCCCAAGCGGGTGCGGGCCATCCACGAGACGCTGGGGATCGAGACGCTTGGCGACCTGGAGGCCGCGTGCCAGGGGGACCGGGTGAGCGGGCTGCCCGGGTTCGGGGCGAAGACGCAGGCCAACATCCTGTCCGGCATCGAGGCCCTCCGGAGAAACCAGGGGCTCTATCTGTTCTGCGACGCGATGCTCGCGGCGGAGGGGGTGTGCGAGCAGCTGCGCCGGCATCCGTCGGTCGCGCGCATCGCGATCGCGGGGGCGCTGCGCCGGCGCAAGGAGGTGACGAAGGACATCGACCTGGTGGCCAGCGCGAAGGACGCGGGGGCGCTGATGGATGCCTTCGTCCATCTGGCCGACGTGGCGTCGGTGACGGCGAAGGGGGAGACAAAGACGAGCGTGGCGCTGCGGTCGGGCATCCGCGCGGACCTCCGCGTCGTGGCGGAGGCGGAGTTCCCCTACGCCCTGCATCACTTCACGGGCAGCCGGGAGCACAACACGCTGATGCGGGGGCGAGCGAAGGGGATGGGCCTCAAGATGAACGAGTACGGGCTGTTCCGGGGGGAGGGGCTGATCCGCTGCAAGGACGAGGCGGGGGTGTTTGAGGCGCTGGGGCTGAGCTATATTCCTCCTGAGCTGCGGGAGGGGATGGACGAGATCGAGGCCGCGGAGCGGGGGGAGCTGCCGCGTCTGGTGGAACCGGAGGATTTGAAGGGCGTGCTTCACGTGCACACGAACGCCAGCGACGGGTCGAACACTCTGGAGGAGATGGCGCGCGCGGCGCAGGAGCGGGGTTACACTTACATCGCGGTCTGCGACCACAGTCGGTCGCTGGCCGTGGCCAACGGCCTGAGCGTCGAGCGTCTGAGGCGGCAGGGGGAGGAGATCGACCGGCTCAACAAAAAACTGAAGGGGATCACGATCCTGAAGGGTGCCGAGTCGGACATCCTGCCGGACGGTGGTCTGGACTACGACGACGACGTGCTGGAGACCTTAGACGTGGTGGTGGCCTCGGTCCACTCGCAGATGAAGATGTCGGCGGAGAAGTCCACGGAGCGGCTGATCCGGGCGATCCGGGACCCGCACACGACGATCCTGGGGCACGCGACGGGCCGGCTGCTGCTGAGGCGCGAGGGGTATCCGATCCAGGTGGAGAAGGTGCTGGATGCGCTGGCCGAGAACGGCGTGGCCCTGGAGTTCAACGCCAACCCGTATCGGATGGACCTGGACTGGCGGTATCTCAAGGCGGCGAAGGAGCGCGGGGTGAAGGTGGCGATCAACTCGGACGCGCATTCGGTGGAGGAGATCGACACCATGGCCCTCAGCACCGGCACGGCGCGGAAGGGGTGGCTCACGAAGGAGGACGTGCTGAACGCGATGTCAGCGAAAGAAATCGTGCAATACCTGCGCAATCGCAAAAGGGGATGAAGGATAGCTTCGTGAAAGACCAAAAGGTTGAGAAGTCGGCGCTGTTTTCAAGACCCGATCTGGGACCTATTCTGACGAAACGCAGGTTGTCATAGGATACGATATGCGATAAGGAGTCGTGGTGTCTACGACGAGTCAGATGGAAACCCTGGAAGATAAAAAGAAGCGCGCCAGGCGCGTCATTGCGGGACTCCGGAAGGCGTTCCCGGACGCGAAGTGTTCGCTGGACTACGAAAATCCGCTGCAGCTGTTGATCGCCACGATCCTGTCGGCGCAGTGCACGGACGAGCGGGTGAACGCGGTGACGCCGGCGCTGTTCGCCCGGTACCGGACGGCGCAGGACTTTGCGGACGCGCCGGTGGAGGAGATCGAGGGGTTCATCCGGTCAACGGGGTTTTTCCGGAACAAGGCGAAGAATATCCAGGCGTGCTGCGAGGGGCTGGCGCGGGAGCACGGGGGGGAGGTGCCGAGGGATATGGAGGCGCTGACGCGGCTGGCGGGGGTGGGCCGGAAGACGGCCAACGTGGTCCTGGGGAACGCCTTTGGGATCGCCTCCGGCGTGGTCGTGGACACGCACGTCCGGCGGATCACCCACCGGCTGGGCCTGACCCGGCATCAGGACCCGGAGAAGATCGAGCAGGATCTGGTGGAACTCATCCCGAAGAAGGACTGGGTGGACTTCTCCCACCTGCTGATCCACCACGGGCGGAGGACGTGCGAGGCGCGGTCGCCGGACTGCCCGGCGTGTCCGATCAACAGGGATTGTCCGTCGAGACAGACGTGAGACGCAAAGTGCATAGCGCACGGCGCATAGCGTTAAAGACTATGGGTTTTACGCTTTGCGCTTTGCGCTCTGCCCTTTGCCGGTTTGTCGTCATGCCCCCATATCCTTCTGCCTGCGGGCCTCCTGCCGCTTCTGGAACGCCTGTTTGAGCTTGTCGTCCACGTGCTTGTCGTGCATCTCACGCTGGCGGGCCTCCATGGCCGAGGCCACGGAGGCGATCTTGGCCCGCTCGTTCTCCGGCTTCGAGTCGTCCTTGATGCGCTGCCCGATGGCGATCATCAGCTTCCGGTAGGTGTTCTGGTCCTCGGACTTGGGGTGGAGGGCGTAGAGGGGCGCGAATTTCAGGCCCAGGCCGCCCCGCTTGCGCTGCGCGCCCCGGTCCTCCACCAGGTCGCGGGGGAAGATGAGGAAGTTGTAGCGCCAGCCGCCCGTGGAGAGCTGGACCGTGCCGGCCAGGTTGAGGGGGAGATAGACGAAGGTCTCCTTTCCGGCCTTGTTGGGCATGGTCCTCATCAGGGCCTCCCGGATCGGGTCGCTCACCTCGAACTCCAGCAGGAAGCCCAGGCCGGCGTTGATCTCGCGCAGGTTCTTGTTCGGGTCGCGGAGCATCATGGGGCGGGCGGCCTCGTGGTCCACGTCGGCCATGATCATCTCCGGGTGCGTGAGGGAGACCGTGTCCACCCCGCACTCCACCAGGACGAGGCCGGAGGTGACGGCCTTGATCCCCTCGGTCTTCTCGAGGAGGGTCGCGATGTCATTCGGGACCCCTTCAAAATAGTGCCCGCTCCCCTGGCTGCGCTTGTTCCAGGGCCCTCCGCCGGGGAGGATGTAGATCTTGGGGGTGAAGATGTAGTTGGCCAGGACATCCCTGGTGAGGGCGGCCGTGCGGTGGGAGAAGGCGCTCACGTCGGAGACGCGGACCTCCAGGACCTCCTCCCCCCGGACGAGGTACTCCTTCCCGAAGACCTTCTCCGCCTGTTCTCGCGTCCCGCTCCAGGGTTTTCCGGGGTTGTTGGGGTCCTGCGGGACGTAGATGGAGGTGGCGAGGTAGACCCCCTTGGCCGTGAAGTTGAGGGTCTTGACCTCTTTCGTCGTGGGGATGGCCGCGCCGTAGTGGAACTGGATCGGCTCCCCGGGGGAGAGGGGCTGGTCCACGGGCGCGAAGCTCCCGCCCGTCTCGGACCGGGGCGCGCTCAGGAAGATGACGGGCCGCACCTCCTCGCCGAACTTCCGCAGGGCGTAGCCCCGGACGCTGCCCGTGCCCCGTCCGGCGTCGAGGGCCGTGCTCATGACACGGGGCCGCTCGACCTTGGCCGTGACGGCCTCTTCCTTGAAGACCCGGAAGAGGCGGTTGAGCGTGTCCGCGTCGTGGAAGGTCGGCAGGCCCTCGAAGAGGGCCGCGTCCAGGACGCCGGGCGGCGCTGGCGTCGAGGCCTGGGGCGCTGCCGGGGCTTTCTTTACCTCTTTATTCTGGCCGAACAGGTTCATGGCGGCTCTCCTTCCGTATTCCCACTTTTCTTTGCTTGCCCAAAGAAAAGTGGGACAAAAGAAAGGGCACTCGCTCAAGCGCCGCGAGGGGCTGGCGCGACGCAAGGGCATTGCTCCAAAAGACGGATCGTCTAAAGGTTTCCATTGCGGCCTAACGCCTCTTCTGAACCCCGGTGGTTAGCCCTTCTGCGTCGCGCCCCTTATCGTTTCG
>Ga0156186_1118_pt2 | contig 33448 bp, 22 predicted proteins | sample RifCSPlowO2_12_FD_107839 | JGI IMG/M metagenome (GOLD analysis project Ga0156186, IMG submission 107839) | Candidatus Handelsmanbacteria bacterium RIFCSPLOWO2_12_FULL_64_10
GCCCCTTGAAGTCCGCGTCCAGCGCGTCGCACACCTCGGCCATGCCCGCCTGTCTCTGCTCAAACACCACCGCCCGGATCGCCGCCAGCGAGTCGATGGCGTGCCCCGCGCCCTCCGCCAGCATCCCGAACGTCCGGAACTTCGCGCCCCCGGCCGTCATGTCCCGCCTGGCCGGGATGGCCCCCTCGATCAGCGCGCTCAACAGCGGCACGGGCGCGATCGTGCCCCGGTCGTCTAAGGTGTCCACGACCCGCTGCACCGTCCGGCCCACCATCGCGTCCATCTGCGCCAGGAACGCCCTCCAGACCTCCTCGAAACAGGTAAAGGCCCTGGGGTCCCCCGTGTCCGGCCCCTGCTGTGACCCGTCTAACCGCGAGCGCCCCCGGTGGAGCGCCCGCTCTATGCAGAGCATCAGGCTGAGCCGCTGGAACCGGAAGTCCGTCCGCCCCGGGATGATCACCTCCCAGCACCCGTCGTTCGTGTAGTCCAGCGCGTCCGCGCGGGGGAACCCCAGCCCCTCCAGCGCCGGCGCGAGCGCCTCGTCGTTGAAGAGAGCGGGCATGCCGCCCCCCTCCTTCAACACCTCGCAGACGCGGCGGAGCAGGTCGCCGGGCGACCCCCGGTGTACCCGCACGGTCAGGAGCGGATTCGTCATCTCGTTCCGGCGGTAGCTCTCCAACAGCAGGAACGTGAGCGGGTTCGTGCCGTCCGTCCCGTCCGGCCTCAGCCCCCCCAGAATGATGTTCTGCAGCCAGTGGTTGGTCGCGTCTAACCGGTCCCTTCGCGTCCCGACCTGCGAGGACGTGGAGTGCCGCGTGCGCCTGGAGAGGTCCACCTCCTCCGCCTCGCGCGCCTCCGGGCGCTGGTCCTCCGTGGTCTTCGCCCGCTCGTTGAACTTCAGACAGAAGCAGTCCACCAGCTCCCCGGCCCGCTCTAAGTCCAGCCGCCCCGCCTCTAAGTCCGCCCGCAGGTAGGGCCAGGCGTACTGGTCCAGCCGCCCCAGGGCGTTGCCGTTCATGGTCGAATGAAAGACCATGTGCAGCAGCCAGACCGACTGGAGCGCCTGCCAGAACGTCTGCGCCGGCCCCGCCGGGACCTGCCGCAGGTTCGCGGCCATTTGCCGCAACTCCAGGGCCCGCCCGGCGTCGAACCGGGCGTCCGCCTCGGCCTCGCACCGGGCCGAAAGCCGCGCGGCGAAGTCCATCACCGCCTCCACGGCGATGACCACCGAGTCCAGAAACGCCCGCTCCCCCGCGCCCTGCGCGCAGGGCCGCTGGGCCTTCGCCTCCGCCCGAATGCCCTTGAGCCCGGCCCGCAGCAGCCGGGGGTAGTCCGGCACGATGTGCCCGAACACCGAGCGGATGCTCAACCCCTTCTTGGCGGCCTCCTCGCGCTCCTCATCCGTGACATAGTCCGGGAAGCCCCCCTCCGCGTGCAGCCGGGGATGTTCCAGCGTCATCGACCCCGCGAACACCTGCCCCTCCCACAGATCCGTCGGCATCTGCGAGAGCTTCAGCGCGATGGCCCGCGCCTTGCGCACCGGCAGCGGCCTGGCCATGAGGCGCTCGTCGATCCGGGCCGGGCACTCCCACGTCTCCGGAGGCCACTCCATGGCCGCGCGCACCCGGCGTCGCAGGTCCGCGACCCGCGCCGTGTCGGGCCGCTCGCAGACCCCTCGAATCACTCCTCCGAAGCCCCCCATCCGCGCCGCCCCGTCCCCTTCCGACTTAGCCGTCGCCCACGCAGCTTCTGCGCCCATCTCCTTATCCTCCACGTGACACAATAAAGACCCCTCCCCCGTCCCCTCCCCCAGGGGGAGAGGGGAGTAAGCCAGTCTCTTCCCCCTTTCCTTCAGAAAAGGGGATCGAGGGGGATAGGTCCCTCCACCACCCGAAACAGCGCCTCCCGCTCCGCCGACCGTCCCGTCCCCACATCCCTGACCGTCACCGTCAGCCTGTAAACCCCTCCGGGCATCTGCCCCACGTCGATCTGCAAATACGCGAAATTATCCCTGCGATCCCCTCCATACTGAGCCGTGACAGCCGTCTCGGTCCCCCTCTCAGACCGGTCCACCCGCTCCGGCTCCCGGTAGACCTGATGTCGATGTCGTAGCTCATTCAGTGACAAACTGAATAGAAACTGAGACGATCTTGTCGGAGTAGCGGTCGGCGAGCCGACCGATGAAGGCGGAAAGAAGTTTCCACTCGCTACCAGGCTTGTTGGGACTTAACACCGTGCCGGTAATGACTCCATGTTGGTGCGACCAATTCATCCAGCCAGGGTAGTTTGAGTTGGTGTGAACGACCTTCTTGCCGCGTCTCTCAAGCGAGAAGGTCTGAAGATGTCCAGATCGCATCGCCTGTTGGAGTTCCCGAAATAAACCCGCGCCGGGCTTCTCTACAACCTGAATCAAAATAGATGGCATTCTTGACTCCTTACCAGGGATACCCTGCGTTAGTTTTCAGTTCTTCAAGATATTCCCTGGTGGCCTGCGACAATTGAAAAACGCCAGATGTAGTTGAAGATGTTTCCCGATAGCCATATACCTTGCGGCCCAATGCTCTTTGCAATTACCGTAAGCCACCAGGAGGGTTTTCAGCCTCAGCAAATCCCGCAATGGATACCAGCGGTATTCTCTGGAGTTCTTGAGCATGGCTCGTATCTTTGCATCTGGCAGTGCGAATTCCTGGGTTTCAATGTTGAATGCCACCTCCAGATCACCTTCTCGGTGAAGGGACCGATAGAATGAAGTAAGGCGTTGTTGTCCATCCACCAAATAGTGTCTGGCCGGACGGGTAGCATCGAGACTGCGAAAAATAAAGGGCCTGCATGGAATACGTTCATTCTCCTTGGGCGTCCATATCAAGAAGATCCCGAATGGATAGTCGTGATACACGGAGGAGAGCAATCGCGGAGTCTTATGGCTTCCCCACACACTGGGACGCTGCAACTCCGGCAAGGCCAACTCGTTATTCTCCACCCACGAAAAAATCTCTGCCAATGACCTTTCTGTCATTCCGCTTGAGAGTTCAGCCATGCTTGTCCCTCTTCCTTTCTTAGTGTGGCATGAATGGCGTGAAGATAAGCCCGTGCATCCGCCATCGCGCGGGAATGAAGTTCCCGCGCTACCTTGGATGCGCCCGATAAATCGGGCTTTTTCAGCCCGGCGCAGCCGGGCGCGTACCAGGTAGCTCAGGGATGGGAACGCGACCTCATGGGAGCGTTTGGCGGGGTGGAATTCATCTCCGAGCCATAAAGGCGAAAATCCTTATCTTCATGTCATCCTGTCCCAAGCGCTGTATGATCAGGCCGTCGCCAGAGAGACTACCGCCATCGCGTAGGTCCTGAGCCACGGCAGGGCGAAATTCACGCGCCCCCCCTCCTCCTGAAAGGAGAGGTCGCCGGAGGCATCGCTGTCCGGCGACAGGGCCGCCACCGCCTTCGCCCTCTTCCCCTCTGGCAGTCTGAGCGAGACCTTTATGCCAGGCACGGGCTGGCTGTTCTGGTAGTTGACTAAGTGGAGCATCATCCGGTCCGTGGCCGGCTGGCGCACCAGCTCCGCCGTGACCGTGAGCGGGGCGCGCACGTCTGCGGCCAGGTCGCCCTCCGTAACCCAGTGCACCGCCATGACCAGGGCCTCCCAGTTCTCCGGGAGGCGCCAGTAAGGGCTATTGAACCAGGCACCGTCCGGCGAATCCGCTCTCGGGATCAACCTCGGGATATAGACCACCTTCCCCCCTCCGTACGGCCGCAGGACCGGCCTGATGGTCTCCCCCGGCGTGGAGATGCCGAACAGGTCCGCCAGCGCGAACCGCCCTCTCCGGCGTCTCCAGGGATCGTAGAGCGACGTCTCCTCCGTCGCAATCGCCCTCCCCCCCTCCTTCACAAAGCGGGTGATCACCTCCGCCTGCTCGTCGCTCATCGACTCCACGTCCGCCAGGACCCAGACCCTCCTGTCAGAGGAAGACAGCTCCGTGAGATGTTCGTCGAAGACGACCTCAAACCCGATCTTCGCCTGAATGAGCGTCTGCTCCGCCAGGATCACGGCCCGGTGCGTGGTATAGTTGTTGTGCGCCAGCGACGCGTAGGAGCGCAGCACCGCCGCGTCCGCCACCGTCTCCGTGTCCCGAAATTCGTCCCAGTGCTCCCGGTAGAAGTCTGTATACCGTCTGACCTCAGGGGCCGCGTCCTGGGACGGAGCGCCCCCGTTGGCCCCCGGATTGTACGCGAAACACTCCGCCCGCAGCCGCAGCTCTGTGAGCGCGTCCACGCTGCGCGTGTAGCTGAACACCGCGTTGGACAGCGCGCGGGCCACCTTGAAGGTGCGGATCTTGGAGATCAGGACCCCCTCCGGCGTCACCCCCGCCTCGTTCCCCTCCTCCGTCCAGAAGACATTCCCGTAGATCGCGCTCTGGGGGTGCCACAGCCCGTGCGAGAAGGCCGTGTTCATCCCCGTGATGCCCGAGTAGGTGGCGTTGTACTCCACCGCCGTCTCCGGGTTGAGGGAGCGGATCAGCCCCGCCAGCCGCCCGTAGGCCTCGCTCACGTAGCGGCATCGAAACGCGATCCACTCCTGAAGCAACGGATCGTCAATCGTGGGAAAGTGCCGGTAGAGCTGGCCCGCCCCGCTCCGGAAGTTGAGGAAGTGAGGGGGCTCGATGTGGTCCAGGACCCCGTGCCCGAACCGCTCCTTCCGCGCCCGCTCGTCGGGGTACTTCGCCCGGAGGTACTCCCGGAACTTGACCCGGCAGGCGTCGCAGTGGCAACTGTCCGGCTCCTGCACGAGGTTGAGGTCGTCGAAGTGGATCAGGTCCGCGCCGATCTCCACCACCGCGTAGCGCACGACGCCTTCAAGGTACTCCATGTACGCCTCGCGGTTGAGGCAGGGGAGGTAGCGGAAGTACTGCCCCGCGCCGTAGGTGTGCCGCCGGCCCTCGGCGGTGACCTGCCACCAGTTGACCGCGCGCGGCTCCTGCGCCAGAAACGTCTCGTACACGAGCGTGTCAGGGCGGATGTAGGTCCCCACGCGCAGCCCGTGCCTGTGACACAGCCTTGCCAGCTCGCGCGCCTTCTCCATCTCCTCCCGCTCCGCCTCCGTCCCGAACCCCTTGTGGCAGTGGGTGATGCAGATCGTCGCCCCCGCCTCTTTGGCGCGCAGCACAAACTCTTCCGTGTGCTCGCGCTCGTATCGCTCCTCCACATCCACGCTCGTGCCCCCCCTCCGGCGGCGGAAGATGAGAGGCTCCTGATTGCTCACCATCATCAGGCCGGCCTCGCCCAGCCATCTGGGGACAGGTGATCGGTTGAGGGATTTCATCTCTGGACCTCCTCCATCGAGTGTGGAAACGGCACCCCCAGGCCCCTCAGCCGGGCCTGGAGCCTCCCCACGTCCAGACCCCTCGGCGTCGCCCCGTCGTTCACGGCCTGCGCCGCGGCCTCCCCGGCCGCGTGCCCCGTCACCATGCACGGCGGGATGATCCGCATCGGCCCCTGCGTCTCGTGGTCCGTCGAGATGCACCGCCCGGCCACCAGCAGGTTCTCCACGCCCTGCGGGATCAGGCTCCGGTAGGGCACCGACTTCCCCTCGTAGGCGTAGCCGATGTGGTCCGGGAACTCCACCCCGGCCTTCCATTCCTCCTTCGTCATGACGTGGTCCCCGACGATCCGCCTCGTCTCCCGCACCCCGAGCTGCGGCGAAGTCAGGGCCAGGTGCGCCGACTCGCACCCCGGCCGGCTCGCCCTCGCCCACTCCACCCACTCCACCACCTGCTTCCGAAGCTCGTTCTCGCACCGCGTCAGGTCCCACGGGTCCGTCCCGTCGATCCCCGGCATCGCCCCGCCCCACACGTTCAACTCCCCCGGCCGCAGCCGCGTGAAGACCCCCCCCATGCGCCGGGGCAGGTCCGTCTTCGGCTTCTCCGACAGATAGCGGGCCTCGTCCACACCGAGCATCAGGAACATCATCGTCACGTCCAGCATCCGCCCGTCCCCGTCCCCCTTGGCGAACCGCGCCCCCGCGAGCGCCGCGATGTCCGCGTCCCCCGTGCAGTCCACCACGACCTTCCCCAGCACCGCCCCGCGACCGCCCTTGCCCTCCACCACGATGCCCTGGACCGCCCCGTCCTCCACGACCGCCCCCACGGCCATCGCGTGGAACAGCATCCGCACCCCGGCCTCCTCCAGCATCCTCAGGCCCATCCACTTCAGCATCTCAGGGCACCAGACCAGCCAGTCCCGGTGCTCCGGCATCCGCCGCCCGCCCCCGCACGCGACCAGCCGCTCCTCCAGCTCCCGCGTGTAGGCCCCCTGCCGGTCCTCGGGGAGCGTGATCACCAGCCCCCCGGAGGACGCCCCGCCTACGTAGCCGTACCGCTCCACGAGCAGCACGTCCGCCCCGGCCCGCGCCGCAGCCACCGCCGCCGGCAGCCCCGCCGTCCCCCCGCCCACCACGAGCACGTCCGCCTCGGCCATCACCGGGACCTCCCGCGCCGGCTCCCGGATCGTCTTCGTTGCCATGGTGCGCCTCCTTGCCCCAGAAAAAACTGGGAACTCTGAAGAGCCGTCAAACAGCAAACGTAAAAGACGTATCTGGTATCTCGGGGTGAGGGCTGCTCACGCTTTTGCGAGACACGCTTCACGCTTCACGCTTTTCTCCGCGTCCTCCCACCCTTCCATCGGTCCACCGGACCGATCCACCCCACTGCCTCTGCGGTGGATTTTGTTATAGGCCGACTTTGACGAACTCTGCCCTGAAGACGGGCGCCTGGAAAAGGTCATAGCCAATCGCGTAGAACCGCCGGGCGTCGGGGTGGTCCCTGGCGATTCGCGCCAGGTCCAGACCGTCGTGCGAGACCGGGATGGCCCTGATCTCCCGGCGAAGGTCGAGCGGCCTGTCCCGCAGGCCCTCCTTTGACGTCCAGTTGCCGAACCCCTGCCCTCCTGCGGCGATGAACCCGGCTACGCGCTGGCGCAGGTCCATCACATCGAGAATCGGAGAGTCCTTTAGGTAGATGATCTGCACAAGGTCAGCGTCATCATAAGTGTCACCGGCAGGAGGCGCGTCCTTGTATATTCGCACCGAATTGGCCTCTGCGGAAACGGGCAGGGCTGCGTCCTCCCACCGGCGGACCTCCGTGCGGACCAGCTCAGGCGCGGCGGTGATGGCCTTTCCCCAGAGCCGATCCCGCTCCCGGGTGCCTAACAGAGACCCGGTGGCCCGCAGCACCCCCAGGGCATTAGCGGTGCCGTCCACGTCAGCCTGGGCGGCGGAGGTATACATAGCGAACCCGCCGTCTGCCGGGCGGAAGAGACGGTAGCGCAGGGTCAGCCAGGTCCGCATGGCCCTCCGAACCTGTTCCTGTTCGGGCCTGGACAGATGGGACCACAGGTACCGGGTGATCATCGTGGCCCCCTGAGACTGCCCCAGGCCCCACTCGTGCTGCTCCACCGGGTCATCGGGGATCGGGGCGTCCAGCGACTTCAGGAGGCTCCGGGCCAGGGTCCCGGCATGGCGGAGCGGGTACCTGGCGCTCCGGTTCTCCCCCCATTCGTCCAGGACGAGCTTGAGGATATGATAGGTGGAACTGATGTCCGGGCGCTGCCGCCATCGGTCAGCGTTTCCGATGCGGACGCCCCAGAAGCCCGTTGCCGGGTCCTGAGTCTCGTAGAACCACTGCCGGAGCGCATCCTTCCACTCGTCGGAAAACCGGTAGAGACCGTTGCGCTCCAGCTCGTCGGGGGTTGCCAGCTCGGAGACGCCAGACACGTACGGCCCCGGCCCCCCCATCCCGGCCCAGGTCTCCTGGATGTAGAGCAGAGGCCCCAGGTAGGCTCGAAGCTGCTCAGGTGTTCGGATCTCCTCCAGAAAACGGAGAGGGTGCTTGAGTCTCAGCGGCTGGCCTGTCTGCCGGGCCAGGCCCTCCAGGGCATCCACCACGTTGAGGGTGGGAGCGATGTAGGTGAAGAACGGGTAGCCGGGGTCCATGAATGCGCCCGTGGTCGGATCCTGCCGTTCGAGCAGGAAGGCCATCAGCTTTTCAGGAGATGCCCCTTCGGGCATCCTGGCAAGCCCCTGCATGGTCTCCATCTCCTTGCTGATGCGCCGCAGGGTCGTGTAAGCCTTTACGTACCTGCCTTCGTTGAGGTAATAGAGCACGCCCAGCATCTTGAACTCGAACTCGCCCATGTAGTAGCCCCGGGCCTTCAGTTCGGCATTCCGCTCAAACAGGCGAGGTACCCCCTTGATGGCAGCGCGAACAGAGAGACCCGCAGCCAGCCCGGCGATCACGACTGCGACGATCAGAGCGACCAGAATGCGCTTCCGCACGGCGTGCCTCCATTCTGCTCACGTTCTCCCTCTCCTCCATTCTGTTTTTCCTCCGCGTTCTCTGCGATCTCTGCGGTAAATCATTTATCTCCGCACGATCTCCTCTGCCAGCCTTCGGCGGAGCCGGAGCAGGTGATAGGGGTCCTGGTTCCACGCCCCCCACGTGGGCACGGCGTCCCTGACGACCTCCTCCACAACCCCCTTTCCCCCGCGCCCCTCCAGAATCGCAAAGTATTCGTAGTCCTGCATCCCGTCCCGGAGATACTTCAGCCGGATGGAGGTGATCGGCCCCTCTATCCCCGCGTCGTCCCCCGGATAAAACAGGAACCCGTCCCCGTTCCAGCGGATTCGGAACCCCGGGTCGTCCCAGGGGTTGCGGTCGGGCGAAAACCAGTGTACCGTGGACCAGTAGAGCAGCCCCGTGATCCCGTAGCGCCGGTTGAGCCAGGGCGCGATCCGGTAGCTGAGGGCCGGGAAGTCGGCCTGCCAGTAGGGCGGGTGGTCGTCTTTCACGGCCTCATAGTCCGGGTGGTAGCGGGGCGCGGCCTGCACCAGGGCCGTGTAGCTCCAGACCTCATCTCCCTGCCTCTGAACCCGTTTCACGTCAGGCTCGTGGATGAACGCGAACAGCGGGCACCAGATGTCCACCGCCCCGTCCAGGACGCCCCACGCCGGGTCCTGCGCGTAGGTCTGCTCCACCACGAGCCGCCTGATGCGGGGCGCGGCCTCCCGCACCAGGGCCCCGAGCCGCCGCACCCGCTCGTAGGCCTCCGGATCGTTCGGCTCGTCGAGCATGTAGAGGTAGGCCCCCTTCGCCCAGCCCTTCTTCTCCAGATAGGCGTGCCACGTCCGGTAGAACCGGATCGCCTTCTCCCGGTCTGCGCCCAGAGCGTCCTTAAAAGGCGCGCGCGGGATCTCGATGTTCGTGAGATGGTACCGGCCCACAAACGCCGTGAGGTCCCGGCCCAGCGCCTCGTCCACCTGAATGCCGCCGTCCTCGCCCACGCCGGGATGCAAACGGGTCGGAAGGGGCGGATTCAGCCGGTGGCCGGCCATGGCCTCGATGTAGCGATCCTCCAGCAGACGAAACTGCCCCGAGCCGGGGTCGAGCTTGTGGTAGCGGGCCACGGATCGGAACCCCCCGAAGTGGTTCTCGTGCGTCGGCCCGTCCGGCAGCGCGAAGTCCCAGACCGTGAGCGCGATGGGCATCTCCGCCGGATCGGCGTTTCGGGCGCGCACCCGGATCACCCCCGTGTAAGCGCCCGGCGGCGTCCCCTCCGGCACAGCGATGTCGACCCAGAGCGGCTGGTGATGTCCCTCCCAGAGATCGAACCCCCCGCCCCCGAACCTGGCCCCGGCCAGCTTCCCCTCGCGCCACTGGGGGCCTCGGATCGGCTCGCCGGTATAGGGGTTCACGAACGGCACTAAGGGATCAGGATAAAAATCGGGGGGAAGGGTGGCGCGGGGGGAGGAGTAACGGACAGGGACGAAGACCTCGCGGTAGAGCGTGATCCGGCCCGCCGGGACCTCGCCCCCCTTTTCCGCCCGAAGCGCTGAGACCTCCGCCTCCACCTGCTGGAGGTGTCCTCCCATCGCAGTGACGACGACCTGGAATGACCCGACCTCATTCCGGGCGCAGGCCACCTCAGCGGTGCCCTCGCCCTGAAACGCCCCGGTCGGCCCCACGCGCACAGCGCCGGGCAGCGCAACGAGATGAATGGAAGACATAGGGGAATCTCCTCCCTTGCACAGATCGCTACTCGTACGACCCGTACTTCTTCACCATCTCAATGGCGAAGACATAGTTCTCCCACGACACGTCGTGGGGCACGGAGTGGTCCGAGTGGTAGATGTACCCGCCCCCCTGCTTCGCGGCGTCCACCTTGGTCCGGACCTCCTCCTCGATGGCCTCCCTCGTCGTGGCCAGGGCGCGCACGTCGATGTTGCCGTGCAGCACCAGCCGGCCCCCGTAGCGCCGCTTCAGGTCCCTCACGTCGATGCCCGCCTTCGCCTCCAGGGGGTGCAGTCCCCGGAACCCCGCCTCGATGAACATCGGGATGAACGCCCGGATGTCCCCGTCCGAGTGGAGCGTGACCGCCAGCCCGTCCGCCGCCGCGTGGTCGCAGATCCGCCTGTGAGACGGGAACACCAGCTCCCGGTACATCCGATCCGAGAAGAGCGTCCCGTTGCGATACCCCATGTCGTCCGCCATGAAGACCCCGTCGAACGCGACCCCCTTCGCCTTGATCCCCTCGTAGTTGTCGATCACGAGCTGCGCGAACGCCCCGAACATCTCCCGGACCAGGTCCGGCTGTTCGACCATCCAGAGGAACTCGTTGACCTGGCCGATCCAGTGCCAGATGGGATGGAAGCAGGCGTGCCCGTAATACATCACGAACTTCCCCTCCCGCCGGGCGCGCCGGTAGGTCTCCAGGGCGTTCTCCGGGAGCCGGGCGTCGTCGTAGGCCAGCCTGCCTCTGTGCGCCTCCCACGTCCGCCGGTCCCGGATCGTATAGTCCAGCCAGTGGGGCGTCCAGCCCCCGCCCGTCTTCAGGTCCTTTCGAGTCACCCCATTGGCGTCCACGTAGACCCGGTGTTCCTCCGTCTCCTCCAGGACCCGGAGCGGGAACCGGAGGGTGTCGTCCGCGCCGATCATGACGATGTCGTTGCCCCCCAGGTACTCCAGCGGCGACACCCCCTCCGGCAGCCCCTCCCGCCGCCACCGCTCCAGCGTGCTCCCCCAGGCGCTGTCGTGCATCCCCACCCGGTCCGGGATGCCCCCGGCAAAGATCGTCGCAATGCGCTCCCGTGAGGTCATATCCTTTCGCCTTTCGCCTTCCCCTCGATACGGGGCCTGCGGCCCCTACTCGGGGTAAACGGCCGCTTATCCCGAGTAGCCCCGCAGGGGCGTATCGAGGGATCGCCTTTTTTCAACGCCCTATTCGCTTCCGCCACCAGGTCTCGATGCGCTCCAACTCCCGGCCCTGCTCCTCATCCAGAATGGGCTCCCACTCCCTGTCCAGAATCTCCTCAGCGCGCCTCTGCGCCTGCCCCCTCAGGTCCAGCCCCCCGCGCGCCGCCCACTTATCCCGCCGGTCCCGGTTGCCTAAGCGCGTCTCCCGCAACTCCTCCCGGAACCAGCGCAGCGTGTGCGGGTGCGACAGAAAATCCCCCTGGGTCCCCACCTCCTCCATGACCTCGCAGGCGAGCCGTTCGGGGTCCACCTCTATCCCCCTCCGGAGCCGCCCCACCTGCCCTGCGATCTCGTCGTCGATCACGAGCTGCGCCCCGGAGATCGACATCTGGGATTCGAGCTGCCCCATGCCCCAGATCAGATTCACCCCTCGCTCCACGTGCAGCGTCAGCCCCATCGCCTTCTCCGCAGCCGCCTGGGCGTCTTCGGACATCGCCTCCGTGCTCACCCAGGACGCGCAGGGCAGCCCGTAGAACCGGGCCATCTCCGCCGAGGCCGCCCCCATCAGAAAGACCTCCGGCGACCCGCACAGCGCCACCGTGGTCCGCATGTCCAGCACGTGGGCGAACCCCCCGTTGTAAAAGCAGGGCCGCCCCGGCTCCAGGGCCTGCGCGATGGCGACCCCCGCCAGCGTCTCCGCGTTGGCCTGGGCGACGGAGCCCGCCAGGGTCACCGGCGACGTGCCCCCAGCCATCGGCTCCGCATTGAGCATCAGGGGAAACCCGCGCCCGGACGTCTTTTGAATGAGCGCCAGCGCCGTCTCCGTCCAGTGCAGCGGACTGACGACGCTGTAGCCGAAGCTGAGGCGATGCCCGGCCCCCTCCGGCCGCCCCTGCTCGATCACATCGGCCATCGCCAGCACGGCCTCGATCCCGCCCGCCGAGGTGATCACGGGCCGGAGGTGCTTCCTCGTGTGCCGCGCCATCAGGCGGAGCGTGCAGAAGTCCCGGATCGGAGGGTCGAACGCCGCCACCGCCACCCCGACCATCGCATCCACGTGTTCCAGGCGGTCCACAAGGCGGGTCAGCCGGGCGAAGTCCTCGACCCCGATCGGACGCCGCGCCCCCCCCTCCACCAGACAGAGGGCGTTTCCGGGCCAGAAACAGACCCCATCCTCCCCCCCTGCCCTCGCCCCCCCTCCATCCCGGTCCCCCAGGAAGACCCCGGAGGGGCACTGCCTGACCAGACGCCAGATCAGGTCCTCTGACAGGCGCACGCGGCGGCCAGCCGGGTCCACCTCCGCCCCGTGCACCCGGAGCCTCTCCAGGACCTCCGAACTGTCGGCGCGCACCCCGACCCGCCCCAGCAGGCGCACGCTCGTGCGGTGGATGGCCTCCCGCTGGGCCTGTGTCAGAACCCCGAATCCCACAAAGTCCCCTTGAAGTCAAACGGACCTCACCCACCCCCTGTCCCCCTCCCTCTCCGCATGCGGAGAGAGGGCAGGGGTCGCGACCTCATGGGAGCGACAGGTGGCGTGGGGGCATCAAGGGCCTTTCTTCAAGCTACGGGGGAGGGTGAGGTCACCTCCCCTTGACCGACTCGATCTGAATGATCTGCTCGTCCCAGGTCGCCACGACCTGCTCTCCGGGCTTCACCACCAGAAAGTCCCGGTCCGACCAGCGCCCGTCTAACCAGTCCTGGAGCAGCGTCAGGTCCCCCTGAAGCTCCTCGTAGACCCACCCCCGCTCCCGGCAGATCTCCCTCGCCCGCTCCTTGACCGGCAGGTGGGCCGTGAACTCGAAGTCGATGAAGACCCCCCGCGTGTAGTGCTGCGTCCAGGCGTTCATCGTCTCCATCAGATACCGGGCGTTGTCCTCCCCGTACTTCGCCACCATCTCCTCAAAGGTCCGCTGCTGGCCCAGCCCGGCCCCCTGCTTCCGCTCCACCCGCTCCCCGCCCCGCCCCCGGTGCTCCAGCCACCCCGCCGTGTAGTAGTAGGTCCCCGGATGCTCCAGAAAGACCTTCTGGTATCGCTCCTTCGACCCCAGAAAAAACGTGATGCAATCGTGCGCGCGCGGGACGATCAGCGGCGTATGCCGGGCCTTCAGGCCCACGAGCATGTTGTTGCACAGCCCGTAGCCCACCAGAATGCCCTCGAACCGCCCCGGCGCCACCCCGTCGATCCGCTCCTGGATGCGCCCGATCCCGATGTCCGGGTTGTCGTGGTAGCCCTGGGTCAGAAACTCCAGGTCCAGCAGGCTGACCGACCGCGCGGCGCACGCGCAGACCTCCCGAAACGCCACCTCGCAGGCGATGACCTTGAGGAACACGATAACCTCCGTCGCTTACACAGCCTCCCAGTGCGCCCGCATGCTCCCGATCAGACGCCTCGGGCGATGCAGGTCCGGCAGCCCGAGCAGGCCCGGACACCCGGCCACCTCATCCGGCCCGTAGCCCCGCCGCTTGAGGTCGCCCAGCCGCTCCCGGAACTGCTGAAGGTATCGCCGCTGCTCCTCCACCTCCGCCCTCCCGCAGACCGCCCCGTGTCCGGGGACGATCACCTCCACGTCCATCCCCAGAACCTCGTCGAGGGCCGCGACCCATCGCGCCAGGTCCGCCCCCTTCGTGTAGGGGTGGACGCCGTTGAACACGAGGTCCGACGCGAACAGGACGCGCTCCTCCGGCGCGTAAACCACGCTGAGGCCCGCCGTGTGCCCCCCCATCCGGAGGACCTCCACGGCCGGGATCACCCCCAGCCGCATCCGCCCCTCAAACGTGCGCGTGGGGTAGACCAGCCTCACGCCTTCGAGGTCCTCCCCCAGATGCGCGTGATGCCGCCGCGTCTCCTCCACGTAGCCCTGCCCCAGGAGCCGCATCTCCCGGCCCGTCTCCGCGCTGGCGATCACCTCGCAGTCAAAGCCCTGCGCCCCAAAGGTGTGGTCCGAGTGGTGATGGGTCAGGACCAGGGCCAGGAGCGGCCTGTCCGTGACCCTGCGCAGGGCCTCCAGGTCCCTCCGGCTCTCCGCCGGCGTGGGGGCCGCGTCCACCACGACGACCCCCTCCTCGCAGAGGATGAAGCCGGTGTTGGACCCGCCCACGCGCCCGCTCACGCGCACATAGACGTGGCGTGAGACCTGACAGAACCGGACCTCTTTCATCCGACCGACCCGAAGTCAAAAGACAGAAGAATCACGATTTTTACAACTCGTTGCGAACCGCAGGCGTAGCCTGGCCTCCGGGACTGTCGGCGGGCGTGGGCGGAGAGACCGAGTTCAGGTGAACGATGGCAAAGACGAGGGCCATCAGCGCGACAATCAACAGATAGCAGAGCCCCACGTTCTTCAGGTTTTGTCTCTCCTCTTCCCGTCCCAGGACCTGTCTCAAGGTCTGCATCGGACGATCACCCCCCAATCCTTCAGAAACTCTGTTTTTTCCCTCTCAATACTTCCCGTACTCTTTGGCCGTCTCGTACATCGCCCAGAGATTCTCTATGGGCACGCCCGGCGGCAGGTTGTTCCCCTCCCGCAGCGTGAACCGCCCCCCCTCCGTGATCCCGGACGCCAGGATGCGCCTCACCTCCTCGCGCACCTGCCCCGGCGACGCGGCCTGCAAAAACATAACTGACGGTCCCCCCTTGACCTCGACCCCCGGCCCCACCTGCCCCCGCACCCACCCGAAGTCGACCGGGAACCCCGTGTCGAACGACCGGATGTTCAGCTCGTCCCGCAGCGGCCGGAAGTGGCGCGTGGCGTCCCCGCAGAGATGGATCGAGTTCGGCGCCCCCTCGGAGAACGCCTCGATCAGTCGCCGGTGAAACGGCATCACCAGATCCCGGTACATCCCCGTGGAGATCGACTGAATGGCGTCGTCCGCGAACCCGTAGCCCGGCGTCCTCAGCGGCAGGCCCAGCCGCTCCCGGTAGGCCCTGATCCGGGCGATGATCCCGTCCGTGATAAAGCCCAGCATCTCCCGCGCGTAGGCCGGGTCCCCGGCCATGTCCGCGTAGAACTCGCTCGCCCCCCTCACGTTGCACGCCACCGTCAGCGGCCCGTCCGTGCCCAAGCCCGTCGGCGTCACGTTCAGGATCGGCCTCCCCTCCCACGTGAACCCCTCCGCCTGCTTCTGTCTGAAGAAGTCGTAGAACTCCCAGTTCTTCCGCATCCGCCCGCCCGCGAACGGGTCCGGCAGCCCCCGGTCGAAGAGCGCCCGCTTCCTCCGGTCGTCCTGCAGCAGCGGGACCGTGTCCGGGACCTCCCCGTCGAAGTAGCGCACCTCGCACCCGAACCACGCGGCCTCGTAGGTGTTCTGGAAGTCCACGTGGACATTCCACCCCTTTTCCGGCGGCCCCATCTCCGCGTCCTGAGGCACGTGCCGCCGGACCCAGCCCTGGTGCTCCAGCTGCCGCGTGAGCATGGCCTCCGGGTCGTTGAAGTAGCGCTCGAACGTGACCTCGCGCGGGTTCGCCTCGTGCCCGAACATCGTGTACCGGGCGTTGATGCCCAGGACCATCGGGACCCGCGCCGGCGTCCCCTTCCGGTAGGCCTCCCAAACCGCCTTCACCTCGGCGTTGTGCCGCTCGTAGTCGATTGCGCGCATAGCCTCACCTGTACACCCCGTATCTCTTGCACGCCTCAAAGTAGGCCGCGATGTTCTCCCTCGGCGTCCCCTCGCGGAAGCTGTCCGAGCTGCCGATGATGAACCCCCCGCCCGGCCTGGCGACCTCCATCGCCTCCCGCACCGTCCTCTCCACCAGCGCCGGCGTCCCGTGCTTGACCACGTAGAGCAGGTCCACGTAGCCCTTGAGCGTCGTCCGGTCCCCGATCCTCTGCTTGGCCGTGGCCAGGTCGAAGTCCCCCACCGGCGGCGGCGTGCACGTCTCCAGCACGTCCACGCCCGTCCGGGCGATCATCTCCATCGACCCCTTCAGCTTCCCGTCGTCGTAGTAGTCGTAATAGGCGTCATAGCTGTGCGCCAGCGCCACGTGCTCCTGGATCTGAGGCACGAACACCCGCTCGAAGATCGCCGGCGACCAGCCCACCGACAGCGAGTGGAAATACCAGCTCCCGAAGATGAACTCCGCCCCCCCCTCCAGCGCGGCCCTGGCCTGCGCCAGCGACCGCCGGTGGAACATCCAGAGCAGGTCGTCGAAGAACGCCCGGTCGTCGTAATAGTCCGTCATCAGGTCCTGCACCCCCCGCGCGAACCCCGCGTGGTGATCCAGCGCGCCCCGGATGCAGACCATCACCACCCCGCGATCCCCGACCTGCTCCCCGTAGTCCTGCAAAAAGTCGAAGTCGGTGTTGACCTCGTGGAAGACGTAGCTCAGCGCGTCTAAGTCTTCGGGGCCTTTGACTAAGTGTTCGGTCTTGAAGGGGTTCGGAGACACCCCGTAGACCCCCCCGGCGGGGGGAATGACGGTCCGGTCGGACAGGTCCCCGGCGGGGGTGTGGAACGTCCGCTCCACGACCCGGACATCCCCCTCCTGATACCTCCGCTGGTCCACCTGGACCTCGGGGAGATCGTACTCATCCGGGTAGGAGTCGAGATAGTTCGGCGTCCCGTCCCCGACGATGTGCATCACATCCATGTCGGGGAGTTTCTCCATCTGCGTGCCTATGCTGGCGTCCCCGTACTCCGCCGTGAGCCACGCCCCCACGCGCGGCGAGATGGGGACCCGGTCCGGCGCCTCGTGCCGGATCGCCGCCAGGATGCGCTCCCGACCGGTCATCCGGGGTTTCGCCATGCCTGTTCGCCTCCTCGCTGAGTAGGTAAAAAATCTTGTTAAGCAGAAGGGCAACCCCTATGCCAAGCGGACAGGGTTGCCCTCCTTAGAAATACAACAGAATGAATAACAATATATTATGATAATCTCAGGGAAGATGAAAGAGAGAAAACTGGGATATTGGGACGCAAAAAATGAGACGCGCCTGTCACACTCCCGCTCCCACTCGCCCACTCTCCCTTTCACCTCTCTTTGCGCTTTCTTTGCGTTTCTTTGCGTCCTTTGCGGTTCCCGCTTTTACGACGGCAGCCCGTGATGCCGCTTGGCCGACTGGATCGTGTTGTGGAGCAGCAGGGTGATCGTCATCGGCCCCACGCCCCCCGGCACGGGCGTGATGGCGCTGGCCTTCTTGCCGACGCCCTCGAAGTCCACGTCCCCCACCAGCCGGAACCCGCTCTTCTTCGACGCGTCCGGGACCCGGTTCACCCCCACGTCCACGACCACAGCCCCCTCCCGCACCATCTCCGCCGTCACCGTGTTGGGCCTCCCGGCGGCCACGATCAAAATGTCCGCCTGCCGCGTGAAATAGGCCATGTCCTTCGTGCCCGTGTGGCAGATTGTCACCGTGGCGTTGGCCCCCTTCTTCTTCTGGAGGAGGATGTTGGCGATGGGCTTGCCCACGATGTTGCTCCGCCCCACGACCACGACGTGTTTCCCCTCGACCTGGATGCCGCTGCGCAGGAGGATCTGCTGGATGCCGTGCGGCGTGCAGGGGAGGTAGCACTCCTCTCCGATAACCATTTTCCCCACGTTGACCGGGTGGAACCCGTCCACATCCTTGTCCGGGTGGACGGCCAGCAGGACCTTCTGCTCGTCGATATGGCCCGGCAGCGGGAGCTGCACTAAAATGCCGTGTACCTTCGGGTCCGCGTTCAGCCGATCGATCAGCCCGAGCAGGTCCCCCTCCGGCAGACTCGCGTCGAACTTGTGCTCCACGGAGTGGATGCCCACCTCGTCGCACGCCTTCCGCTTCCCCTTCACGTAGGAGAGGGACGCCGGGTTGTCCCCCACCAGGACCACGGCCAGCCCCGGCGCAAGGTCGTGGTCCCTCTTGAGCCGGGCGATCTCCGCCTTCATCTCCGCCCGCATCGCCTCGGCCACCCGGTTGCCGTCCAGAATTTTCGCTTCCATGAGATCCTCTCGCCTTTCCGAAGGTCTACAGTTTCACGAATTTTTTTTCGAACTCCCTGACCTCGATGACCTGATTCGGGCTTACGTTATAAAAGACCTGCCGGGTGTCGCTCGTGGGCCACCAGACCTCCAGCGCCTCGATTTGCCCGGCCTTCCCCAGCCCGATGTGCTGCCGCAGGGGCGAGGCCCCGAAAGACCCCCCGCTGCCCACGGTGCGGCAGACGAGCCGGCGCCCACCCCCCTCCGTCTCCAGAGTGAGTTTAAGGCGCGCCCCGAGGGCGGCCCGATTGGTCTTCACGCCCACGAGCCGGACGGTGATCCAGTTGTTCCCCTGTCCAGGATTTCTGAAGAGGAAGCTCCTGTGCCGGTCGCCCGGCACGGCCCCTCCGACCTCGATGAAGATGTCCTCATCCCCATCCCTGTCGATGTCTCCAAAGGCGATCCCGTGCCCCTTGTGGAGACAGCCCGTGCCGGAGGAGGCGGTGATGTCCACGAACCGCTTCCCCTCCCTGTTCCGAAACAGGACATTCGGGACCAGGGACGCGTAGGAGGGGTTGCCGGTCCCCAGGTAAAAATCCAGGAAACCGTCGTTGTCCACGTCGCCGAAGTTGGCCCCCATCGGCATGAACACCCGATCCAGCCCGACCTCTTCGGTCACATCCTCGAAGGCCCCCCCCGTGTTCTTGTAAAGTTTCATGCCTTCTGCCTGCCCCGGCAGGTTCAGGTAGCTGCGCGCCACCTCCTCGACGGATATGATGTAGCTCGGCGCAAAGAGGTCCGGCCAGTCGTCGTTGTTGTAGTCAAAGAACCAGACCGGAAAGCTGTAGATGGGCCTCCCCACGCCCAGTTGGCGGGCGACCTCGGTGAAGGTCCCGTCCCGGTTGTTGCGGTAGAGAAAGTTTTCACTGCCGCTGTTCGAGACGTAAAAGTCCGGGTACCCGTCGTTGTTGTAATCGCCCGCGACCACGCCCTTTGTGAATCGAACTCGATCTATGCCGGCGGCGCGGCCGACGTCGACGAAGGTCCCGTCCCCCCGATTCCGGAAGAGCTGGCTGGGAGCCAGCTCATTCCCCACGAACAGGTCGAGGTGGCCGTCGTTGTCAAAGTCCGCCCAGGCGGCAGTCTGAGTCGCAGTCGCCGGGACCGCCAGCCCGGCCTCGCGCGTCACGTCGGTGAAGGTCCCATCCCCGTTGTTTCTCAGCAGCGAATTCCGCGCGGGAAGCGACCAGGCCCCCCTCATCACGTAGATGTCCAGCCAGCCGTCGTTGTTGTAATCGGCCTGAAGGAGGTTCAGTCCGCCCATCTGGCCTGACAGGCCGGCCCGGGAGGCCTGGTCCGTGAAATGCCCACGCCCGTTGTTGTGGAAATAGTGCATGGGCGCACAGGGGTCCCAGCTGGAGGTGACAACATCCAGGAACCCATCGTTGTCAAAGTCGTCCACGATCGCGCCCCCGGCCATGTCAAACGTCTGGAGTCCCAGGGACGGCGCCACGTCCACAAACCGCCCGATGTCCTCCTTTGACGCGAACACAGAGGGTGGAATGAGGTGCTCTTTGGGGACGCCGTCGGGATACCTTCCCAGAGTCATGCAGGCGAGATTGAGCAACCACTTCGCCTCGAGGCTAAAAGGGTCCTGCTCAAGGTATTTCAGGAAGTGCTGGATGGCCCTTTCTGACCCCGATCCCATCCTGCGCCGCGCCCCAGGGTCCATAGGAAACAGACAGCTCTGGGTCTGAGCATCGTGCGCGTGGTTTTCGAGCCCCCCCTGGTGCAGGCGCGCGATGCCCAGTTTCTCCTCCAGCTCGAGCTGGACCTCTTTCTCGCCGTGCGAGGCGGCGATCTGGCGCGCAACCTCGAAGTGCTCGATCGCCTTGCCCATATCCCCCTGGTAGGACCAGAGTTGGGCCAGGGACGTGTGCCCGTTTATAGCGCCCGCGAAGTCGCGCTGGTTCGGGTCCTGAGCCTTCATATCGGCCAGGTAGTTTTCGACCTGCTCAAACCCGACGCGGACCGCCTGAAGCCTGCTTTCGCAGACGGCTCGCAGGTCCTGATGCCAGTCAGGCGGCTTGGAAAGGCGCGCGAAGAGCGCCTCCACCTCTCCTAGCCCGGAGACCTCAGAGACAAACCGAAACCCCCCCGGTGCGGCCACCCTGAGCCTCTGGGCGCGCGCCTGACGCTCTGCATCGACCCTCTCCGCCCTCGACAGGACCTTGAAGATCGCGTAGCCCGAGGGGACTTGAACGACCCGGGTCACCCCCCCCGGGCCGACGCCCTTCACGGCGTCCCCGATTTCAGGACGCAGGTCCGACAGCCTCACCTTGCCCAGGTAACCGCCCTCCTGGGCGTTAGATGCCTTGGAGTATTTTCTGGCGACCTCCTCGAAGGGCTCTCCTGTTTTGAGCAGTTGGAGAACCTCCTCCGCCTCCGGGCGGGTCTCCACCCGAATGACCCCCAGGGTGACCTCCTCCTCTTCGGCGGCCTGGAGGAGGGAGGCCGTGAAGAGGAGCGCCCCCCCGAGCCAGAACAGGGCCGCAGACAGCCTTGCGCCACGCCACAACAGCACGGAAATCCTCCTCTTTTGCTGATCACGACCGAATCCCGGCGCGCCCCTCAGTTCACGAGGGCGAGGCCGGCCAGTTCCTCCAGACGAATCAGGGCCAGGTGGAAATTCAACCGCTCCTCGTGATAGCTGAGCTCGGAGTCGAGCAGGGTCAGGAAGCTCATCTGAGCCGAGATGAAGTCAGCGGCGCCCGACGCGTAGGCGGCTATGTAGGATTCGGCCGCTGTCTCGGCCTGCGGGATGATGACCTCCTCAAGCATCCCCATAACCTGAGAAGAGGTCTCCGCCTTCAGGTATTCCTCCCTGATGTGAAAAAGGAGGGCCTGGGTGAGGGCCTCGTATTGGTAGCGCTCCTGGTCGAGGCCATACGCCTGCTCGGCTGCGCCCGACCCCTGTTTGCGCCCCCAGTAGACGGGGAGCCTGAGGTCGACCCGGAACTGGTACATGTCCGGCATCCGGCCCATGTTGAAATAGCCTGCCGAAATCGTGTAATCGGGGTAATACTCCCTGCGCGCCAGACCGACGGAGAACACAGCCCTTTCGATCATCTTTTGCTCGCGGCGCAACGCGGGGGCATCCTGGCGGGCGCGGGCAAAGAGGTCTTCGAGCGTCAACGATAACTTCGGCGGCTCCGCGTCAACGGGACGCGCCAGCGGGGCGTCGGGGGGGCGATTCAGCAGACTGTTGATTTCGGCCTCCCGACACCGCTTCTCCAGCTCCATTTTCAGAATGCGCGTCTCCAGCAGGGACACCTGCGCCTGCTGCGCAGCCGCCCCGGTGAAGTAGGGTGCCTCGGCGCGCCGCCGTAACTTGTGGATCAGGTCGCGGTTGCGCATCAAGACATCTGTGGCGGCATAAGCGTAATACAGTCGGCAATAGGCCTGCTTGAGACGCGAGATCACGTTCAACTTGACCGACTGATGCCGATAAAAGTCCGCCTCGGCCTCCTTCGAGGCGATGTCGCCGCGCAATCTCCGCTTGCCGGGGAAGGGGAACTCTTGCGAAAGCATCAGGCCGGCGTAACTGCTCTGCCAGGTCCCCAGTCCGGCAAAAGGCCGGGGGGTTCCGTTGCTGGAGTATCCCGGGGAGAGCACAGGGTCGGGTAAGCTGCTCTCCCTGCCGGGCCTCTGGAGCGCGGCTTCGTACTGTTTCTGGGAGGCGAGGATCTCCGGGTTCTTCTGCGTCGCCTCAGCGATAAGGTCGCCTAAGCGCACGCGCCCCTGCTGCGCGTGAACCCCCAGGGCCGAGCTGCCTAAAATCAAAGCGATGAGAAACGCTCGAAGGGGCATCCGTTTGAAAAAAATGATGAATCTACTATTGACTTTTGTGTGGGAATAGGGTATATTATCCCGCGAATAGAAGAATGTAGTTTCTGTTTCCTGTGCAATCGGCCTAAAAAAGACGACAAGGCAAGGATCAGAAGTTCTGATTCTTGCCTTTTTTGTTTAGGGTCCTGGCACGGCATTCTCAACATAGAAAGGTGGTGAAGACAGTTGGCAGAAGGCAGAGTGAAGTGGTTCAACGACAGCAAGGGCTACGGCTTCATTGAGCAGGACGGTGGAGAAGATGTGTTTGTCCATTTTTCCGCGGTCCAGGGCAATGGATTTAAGTCATTGGCCGAGGGCGACAGTGTCACGTTCGACGTCGCTCAGGGCCCCAAGGGGCTCCAGGCCGCTAACGTGGTCAAGCGATAACCTGTGATTACCCCAGGGATTTCGCCGGTCGTGATGGGTATCATCCTGTTGGGATGGTACCCATTCGCATTTCCGACTGCTATGCTCAATCCCACTCAAAGATAACCTTCCCGGTTCTCCCTCCGTCAAACGTCTTGTATGCCTGGGGCGCTTCCTCTATCGAAAACCGGTGCGTGACCGCCTTTTCAAAAGAGAGCTTCCGCATATCCAGGAAGTTCACCAGCTCCCACGTCATCCAGAGCGGGAGCACGAACGACCCCATCAGGGTCAGCTGCTTCCCGATCAGCAGCCCGGGGTTGATGACCTTCTCGTTGTTCCCTGCCCCTACAAACACCGCTCTCCCTCCGCGCCGCAGTCCGTTCACGAGGTCCTCCCGGCCCTTCGCGCTCCCCGACGCCTCGAACGCCAGCCCGGCCCCCTCTCCGCCCGTGAACTCCCGGACCGCCTGGACCGCGTCCTCCCGTTGAGGGTTGATGACGGCATCCGCCCCCAGCCTTCTCGCCAGCTCCAGCCGCTCGTCGATCACATCCAGACCGATGACCTTCGCCCCCATAGCCTTCGCCAGAATCAACCCGCTCAACCCCACCGGCCCCAGCCCGAAGATCGCGACAGCATCCCCCTGCCTGACATCCAGCTTCCTCATCGAGGAATACGCCGTCCCGCCCGGGCAGGCGATGAATGCCCCGTCCACAAAGCTGAGAGCCCCCGGCAGCGGCACGCAGTTCCGCTCGTCCGCGATCACGAAGTCCGCGTGCGACCCGTCCACCGGTCCGCCGTACCCCCTCGTCTCCCGGCACCACATCAGGTTGCCCGACGCGCACTGCGGGCAGTGGCCGCACCCCAGATAGTGGTACACCGTGGCCCGGTCGCCCTCCTTGACCTTTTTGACGCCCGACCCCACGCGGTCCACGACCCCGCACGGCTCGTGGCCGGGGATGCGATTCCCCCGTTTCTGAGCCTGTTCTTTTGTGATGTGATAGATGTGCAGATCACTCCCGCAGATGCCGGACGCCTTCATCCTCACCCGGACCTCGCCGGGGCCCGGCTCCGGATCGGGGAACTCCCTTACACAGCTTTCTCTTTCGCCGAGCAGCACGACACCTTTCATGGGATCTGCCTCTCTCAAACAGCGTGAGATCTTTACATCAGCGGCATCTGGATTTCGCCCGGCTTCCACAGCCTCAGGAAGAAATGGCCGATGCCGGCTGCGCCGTACATGAAATCCGCCGAGAACAGGCCCGGCGCGTCTGTGGGCCACGCATCCCCCTCAGGAAGCTTCTCCCTGCATCCCAAAGCCATTGCAGCAAACTCGTAAGCTCGATCCAGCCAGCGATGATCCTTGCTTACGCGATACAGCTCAATGAACACTTCCCCACATCCGGCAAGACCGATACACTGGGTTGCGTTATGCCGGAAATCGCCATATGCGTAAGTGGTCTCCCCAGCCTTTTGCGCGACCTCGAAATAAGGCGGCTCTTTCAACACCTCATAAGCCTTTGTAAAGACCAGGCCAATGCCGGGCGCGCCATGACTCCACTGACAGCGGTCCAATTCCATATTTCCAAGCCTTTGGCTCCAGTTGAATCCCCCCTTGTCTGGGATAGCATGGCGCACCAGGGTCTCCAGAATCTCCTTGGCGCAATCCGCCCAGCGTCTTTCCTGGGTGGCTTCGTAGAGAAGCAGAAAAAAGTGGCCGACCCCGGCGATCCCGTGCGCAACGCCGACGTGAGGGGTATCACCCCACTTCCCATCTGGGCGCAGAAGACAGTGGCATCCTCTTTCATCGCGCACCAGATGGGCGCTCAGCCACGCCCCACACCGAACGGCACCACTCAGATATTTTGGCTCATTCGTGGCTTGCCACAATCGGATCAGGAACAGCCCGTTGGAGGCGGCTCCCCCCATCAGGTCGGTAAGCGGACCCGGATCTTCCCGGAGCAGAATATCCGCATTTTCCGCGCAGTAGCTTCTGTAGTCAGGCTTTTTCGTAATGCGCGAAAGGTGTAACCAGGCCATGGCGATGCCGGTTTTCCCGAAGTGAATCCCGCGAGAGAAGCCCTTATGCTCCTTTGATGAACACCATTGGTTGGCCCCCACAGCCAGGTCGAGTGCCGCTTCAGAACCCGTCAACCTGTAGTATTCGGCCAGGAAAAAGCTGATCCCCCCAACGCCGTTGAATACGTTGAAATGATACTGGGGTTTGTTCTCATAATCGATGGTCTGCCATCGGATTCCGTTGGGAACCCTTTCCGCCGTCCGCTCGATAAAGCTGTAAACGGAATGCGCCCCTTCTGTTGCGATATTCATAACCGTCCCCTTTCACTGATGAGGATTCTGCTTAACAGGGATACGAGGCGTATCGAGAGAATGGCCGAAGACGCTGCTTCCTGTTCATCCTGCAAGGAATAGCGCAAAAACGCAATTTTACTTGCCCTGCCTCAAGAGGCGCAAACCGAGGTCGCCTTCGCGGTAGGACGACCCGCCGTTGACACGATACGCCGACCGCATGATCCGGGCGGAGAAGTAAAAGTTGCCGCCCCGATTGACGTGGACGGAACCGGAATCTGGGCCTGGGGGATCGGTCTGCGCGCCGATCGCATACAACGCGTACCAGCCTTGCACCCACTCAAACACGTTCCCGTGCATATCATAGAGACCCCACGGGTTCGGCAGCTTCGTCCCCACCTTGTGGACATAGAACTCATTCAGGGTGCTCTCACCGTACCACGCATAGTCCTTCAGCCTGCCTTCGTCATCCCCAAACGACCACCGTGTTGTCGTCCCCGCACGGCCTGCATACTCCCACTCCGCCTCCGTAGGCAGGCGATAACCCGCCCCCGGCTCCGCGTCGTTCAGCTTCTTGAGCAAAACCTGGGCGTCGTCCCAGGATATGAAGACAGCCGGGTTGTCCGGGTTCACCGGTACGGATGCGTAATTCTTCTCCACCCACGGCGCAGTCCCCATCACCTTTTGCCACTGCCCCTGTGTCAACTCATACTTGCCCAGATAGAACCCCTTCGTGATCGTCACCTCGTGCTGAGGACCCTCGTTGTCGTACCGCCCCACCTCCGACGAAGGCGACCCCATCGTGAATTTCCCCGGCTCGATCCAGACCATCTCCATCGTCGCGCCGCCAGGAAGGTTCACCGCGATCGTCTTAGCGCTTTTTTGTATCGTCTTGCCGAAGTCCGCTGCAAACAGGAAGAAATCCCCGAAGCTGATCTCCCCGTCCTTATCCAGGTCGAACTTCGTGTTGTCCCCCGTCGTCCTCTGCCCGAACGCCGAGGCGAACAGAAAGAAGTCGTCGAACCCGACCTCTCCGCTGCCGTCAAAGTCCGCGGTCGGGGTGACGGGGCCGATCCCGACATATCCGGTCCCGCTGAGCGAGATCCGGGATGGGCTTCCGGCCGCGCTGTGAGAGACGACCAGAAGCGCGGATCGGGGTCCCGCCGCAGTCGGGGCAAAGGTCACGGTCACGGACTGACGCTGACCCGCCGGGATCGCGGCCACCGACGGAGATACCCGGAAGGCCGCGGTGTCCGGCCCCTCCAGGGTGATCCCGGTTATGGAAAGAGTTCCGCCGCCCGTGTTGGAGATCGTCAGCGTCAACTGAGAAGTGGACCCCACACGGGTGGAATCGAACTTCAGCGACGGGGCGGACAGGCTCAAGGAGGCCGGGCTGACCTCGGCGGCGGTCACCCGCAGGATGCGGTGATTGCCCGTAGCGGCGATGTAGAGATTCCCCTGCGCATCCACAGCCACGCCAGACGGTGCCGTCATACCGGCCAGGACGGCCAGCCCGCCGTCCCCGGAGGAGCCCCCTGCGCCTGCGAAGGTGGTGATGATCCCGTTCAGACCCACGCGTCGCACCCGGTGATTGGCGTAGTCCGCGATGTAGAGGTTCCCGTTGGCGTCCGCGCACACCGCCCTCGGAGAGCTCAGAGTGGCCTGCGTCGCCGGCCACCCATCCCCGGAGTAGCTCCCGTCGTCCATTCCGACAGGACCGGATCCCGCGACCGTCGTGATGACCCCGTCCAGGCCCACCCGCCGGATCCGGTGATTGCGCGCGTCGGCGATGTAGATGCCCCCCGAAGCGTCCACGAACACGCCGTAGGGCTCGCTCAAACGGGCCTGGGTCGCCGGTCCGCCGTCCCCCGCGAATCCCCCTTTGAACTGGCCCGTGGGGCCGGATCCCGCGACCGTCGTGATGACTCCGTCCGTCCCCACCCGCCGGATCCGTTGGTTCCAGGTGTCCGCGATGTAGACGTTCCCCGAAGCGTCCACTGCTATCCCGTTCACGTATCCCGACAACTTGGCTTGCAAGGCCGGACCCCCGTCGCCGGAGAAGCCGACCTCCGCGGTGCCAGCGAAGGTGCTGATGATCCCGTCGACGCCCACCCTCTGAATTCCGTAGCGGGGAGGATCCTTGAGGATGAAGATGGGACTGAGATACCCGTCAGCGGTATAGACGACGCCCGAGCCGTCCACCGCTACGCACGACGGCCAGTTCAGTCTGGCCTGTGTCGCAGGCCCCCCATCTCCGGAAAAACCCTGCTCCCCGGTGCCCGCAAAGGTGCTGATGATCCCGTCGGTCCCCACGCGCCGGACCCGGTCGTTCTTTGTGTCGGCGATGTAGACAACCCCTTTGGCGTCTACAGCCACCCCCTGGGGGAAATAGAGCCTGGCCTGTGCCGCCGCCTTTCCGTCACCCCCGAATCCCCCGTAGCCGGCGGAGTCCGGACCCGATCCCGCGAAGGTCGTGATGGTCGGACCCTCCTTGCCGTAGCCGATGCCGCTCAGGAGGACGGAGGAGGGGCTTCCGGCCGCATTGTGATACAGCCGGAGCACGGCTATCTCGGTCCCGGAGGAGCCCGGCGTGAAGGACACGGTGACGGTCTCCCCTCTCCCCGCCGCAACCGTGGCCGTCGTCGGAGATACCTTGAACTGCAGGGAGTCCTTCCCACCCACCGCGATCTCCGTGATCGACAGGCTATCGCTGCCCCCGTTCAGGACGGTGAACGTACTCCGGGACGTAGACCCCACGCTGGTGGGACCAAAGGTCATCGACGAGGTGGACAGCTTGATGGAGGGGCCGGAGCTCACCCGTCGGATGCGGTGGTTGTTGTAGTCGGCGATGTAGATGTTCCCTTTGGCGTCCACGGCCACGCCGGCCGTGAGGGACAGGCCGGCCTGGACCGCCGGCCCTCCGTCCCCTGAAAAATCGCGGGTTCCCGCGCCCGCAGCCGTTGTGATGAGACCGCCCGACACACGGCGAACACGGTAATTGAACGAGTCGGCGATGTAGATGTTCCCTTTGGCGTCCACGGCCACGCCGGTCGGGGCGTTCAGTTGGGCGAGCACGGCCAGGCCGCCGTCCCCTGAAAAACCCGGACCCCCTCTGCCCGCAATGGTTATGATGACGCTGTCCGGCCCCACGCGGCGAATCCGATGATTGCTCCACTCGGCGATGTAGACGTTCCCTTTGGCGTCTACGTCCATACCCCTCGGATAGTTCAATTTGGCCTTTGCCGCCGGGCCCCCGTCTCCTGAAAAACCCGCCTCCCCTGTGCCCGCAAAGGTCGTGATGACGCTGTCCGGCCCCACGCGCCGCACGCGATGATTGCCGGAGATGTAGACGTTCCCTCTGGCATCCACGGCCACGCTGGACGGGAAGTTCAACCTGGCCTGGACCGCCGGCCCTCCGTCCCCTGAAAAACCCGCCTCCCCTGTGCCCGCAAAGGTCGTGATGACCCCGTCCAGCCCCACGCGCCGCACACGATGATTCTGGTAGTCGGCGATGTACAGGACCCCGGCGCTGTCTATGGCCACGCCGGACGGCAGGTTCAAACTGGCCTTCTCCGCCGGCCCTCCATCCCCTGAAAAACCGCCGGTTCCCGCCCCTGCAAAGGTCGTGATGACCCCCGGGCCCTCCTGGGCGCTCAAACGGCTCAGAGGCCACAGGCAGAGCGCACACACGATAGCGCCCCATAGACGTTTCATGGCAACTCTACGAAAGGTGATGGGCCTTTTGGATGGCGATCCACGCCCACCCCCTGTGATTCTTCCCACTCATTTTGCCTGCTCATTCTGCTTCAACCGCGCCACAAACCGGCTGTAATATCCGATCGCCTTCTGGAACAGGGCCTCGTCCTCCTCCTTTAACAAAAAAAGCCGATCCGTGTCGATCAGCCTTCCCTCATACCGGTTCTCGCGGGAGAGCCGCTCGAACAGCGCCCGCACCTCTCCGTCCCCCGCATCCACCGTCTCCAGCAGGGCCCTCAGGTCCGCCTCCCGGCGACGGTCCAGGTCCTTCTTCTCCTGCACCTGCGCGTAGAGGTCCGGCCCCAGGCAGTCCCTGGCCATCGCGCACCACTCGGCGCAGGAGAGGTTCACGCGGGGGTTGAGCGCCTTCGTCCCGCACCCCCTGCACGTCCGCCGGATGTCCGTCTTGAAGAACTCCACTGCCTTCCCGCAGCTCGGGCACGGGATCTCGTAGATGTCCTCCGGCCGCCAGAACATGGTGCTCTGGCCGGGACACAGCTTGGGATTGCCGGCCATGGGAACCTCCTAACGGCATAGCGCAAAGCGCAAAGCGTCAAACATCCCGCGCTCTGCGCCATGCGCTATGCGCTATGCGCGCTCTATCCTCGCCGCGCAGCACTTGTACTCCGCCGTGGCCGTCACGTTGTCGAAGGCGTCGTTGGTCAGGACATTGGTCGGCGCCTCGGCGAAGTGGAACGGCATCCAGAGCGCCCCCGGCCGCACCTTCTCCCCCACCGCGGCCCGGACCGTGAGCGCCCCCCGCCGCGTGCTCACCCGGACCCGGTCCCCGTCCCGCACCCCGATGCGCCCCGCGTCCTCCGCGTGGACCTCCACGAAGTTCTCCGGCTGTTTCTGGTGAATCGCCTCCGACTTGCGCGTCATGTTCCCCACGTTGTAATGGTAGAGCGTCCGCCCGGTGGACAGCAGCATCGGGTACGCCTCGTCCGGCTCCTCCGCCGGGGGCCGGAACCGGATGGCGTGGAAGCGCCCCTTCCCCCGCGTGAACCGCCCCGCGTGCAGGTAGGGCGTGCCGGGGTGGTCCTTCGTGGGGCACGGCCACTGGAGGCCGACCTCCTCGATACGCGTATAGTCGATGCCCGCAAAGCTCGGCGCGAGCCGGGCCGTCTCGTCCCAGACCTCCGACGGATGGCCGTAGGCCATCGGGTAGCCCATCGCCATCGAGACCAGACAGAGGACCTGCCAGTCCGCCCTGGCCTCCCCCGGCGGGTCCACGGCCTTGCGGACGCGCTGCACCCTCCGCTCCGTGTTCGTGAACGTCCCGTCCTTCTCCGCGAAGCACGCCGCCGGAAGGACCACGTGCGCGAACCTGGCCGTCTCAGACAGGAAGATCTCCTGGCAGACTAAGAACTCCAGATTTCTGAGACCCTCGATCACCTTCTCCCGGTTCGGGTCCGAGGTGGCCGGGTCCTCCCCCATCACGTAGAGGCCCTTCAGCACACCCTCCCTCGCCCGCTCGATGAACTCCGGCACCCGCCCGCCGGGGTTGGTCGGCAGGTTCGCGTCCCACACCCCCTCGAACTTCCGGCGCACGGCCTCGTCCTTCCAGTCCTGATACCCCGGCAGCCGGTGGGGCATCGCCCCCATGTCGCACGCCCCCTGCACGTTGTTCTGCCCTCGCAGGGGATTCACGCCGGAAGATGGCTTGCCGATCTGCCCGCACAGCATGGCTAAGTTGGCGATGTTCTGGACATTCTCCGTGCCGCACGTGTGCTCCGTGATGCCCAGCGTGTAGAAGATGGACGACGGCTCCCCCGCCGCGTACAGCTCCGCGGCCCGCCGGATGAGGTCCGCCCCCACGCCGCAGACCCGTGCGGCCCCCTCCACCGAGTACTGACAGACGTTCTCCGCAAACGCCTCGAAGTCTTCGCACCGCTCCGCGACAAACTTATGGTCGTGCAGCCCCCGTTCCAGGATGTGGTGCATCATCGCGTTCAGCAGGAAATTGTCCGTCCCCGCCCGGTGCTGGACCCAGAGGTCCGCCCGCTCCGCAAACCAGATCCGCCTCGGGTCGCACACGATCAGCCGCGCCCCCTTCCGGAGGGCCTTCTTCAGCTCCAGGCCCACGATGGGGTGCGCCTCCGTCGGGTTGGCCCCGATCATGAAGATCGTGTGGACATCCTGTATCTCCCCGATGGCGTTCGTCATCGCCCCCGACCCGAAGGCCGCCGCCAGCCCGGCCACCGACGGCGCGTGACAGGTCGTGGCGCACTGGTCCACGTTGTTCGTCCCGCCCGCCGTCCGCGCCAGCTTCTGCATGAGATAGTTCTCCTCGTTCGTGCAGCGCGACGAGGACATGAAGGCGATGGACTCAGGCCCGTGCGCAACCCGGATCTCCCGCAGCCTCCGGCCCACCAGAGCGACGGCCTCCTCCCACGACGCCCGCCGCAGGCCCCCATCCTCCCGGATCATGGGGTGCGTCAACCGCTCCGGCGAATGGATGAACGGGAACCCGAACCGCCCCTTCACGCAGAGATTGCCGTCGTTCGGGAGCCCCCCCACCTCCGACGTGACCCGCACCACGCGCCTCGTCCGCCGGTTCACATTCAGGTCGAGCTGGCAGCCCACCCCGCAGTACGTGCACGTCGTGCGCACCCGCTCCAGGTCCTTGTTCCGCCCCTGCCCCACGGCCGCCCGCTCCATCATCGCCCCGGTGGGGCACGTCGAGACGCACCCCCCGCAGATCTCGCACGTGGACTCGATCAGGTCCACGTCGAACGCCGTGGAGACCTCCGTCCGGGACGACCGCCCCCTGATCGTCAGGGCCTCGGCCATCTGCACCTCCGAGCAGAACCGGACGCACCGCCAGCAGCGGATGCACCGGTCCACGTCGTAGACGATGGCCCGGCTCAGGGAGGTGTAGTTCCTCCCCCGCGTCACCTCGCGCACCCCGAACCGCCGGTCGTCCGCCCCGTACTCGTAGGCGTAGTCCTGGAGGAGGCAGTCCCCATCCCGGTCGCACGTGACGCACGCCACGCGGTGCTCGGCCAGCGTGAACTCCAGGACATCCTTGCGCGCCGCGCGCACCGCCTCCGACTCCGACCGCACGACCATCCCTGGCGTGGCAAAGCGGGTGCATGACGTGTGCAGGCCGGGCTGCCCCTCGATCTCCACGACGCACATCCGGCACGCCCCGGTCGGGGCCAGGCGCGGGTCGTGGCAGAGGTGTGGGATGAGAACCCCCGCCGCCAGCGCCGCCGACAGGACCGTCTGCCCCTCCCTGGCGACCACCTCCTGCCCGTCTATGGTGAACGCAATATCAGAACTCTTCATGGGAACCTCAAGGATAACATCGGCCCTCACCACTCCCTTACCCCTTCACCTTTTCCCTTTCCCCTTTCGCCTTCCTCCACGTCCTGCCCGGCTCCGCGGCCGCCAGCCGCGCCTCGAACGCCTCCGCCTCCGCCTTTGTAATCCCCCGGATCGCCCCGGACCGGCACGCCTCCCGGCACGCCCCGCAGTGGATGCAGCGGGCCTGGTCGATGTGATGGGGTTCCTTGTGCTCCCCGGAGATGCCGTGCGTCGGGCAGGCCTGCACGCACAGCTCGCAGCCGATGCACTTCTCCGGGTCGATGACGTAGTGGAGCAGGGAGCGGCAGACCCCGGCCGGGCACTCGTGCCGGAGCACGTGCGCGTCGTACTCCTCCCGGAAGTGGCGGATCGTGGACAGGACCGGGTTGGGGCCGGTCTGCCCCAGCCCGCACAGGGACGTGGCCTTCACTACCTTTCCGATCCGCTCCAGCTCCTCCACGTCCCCGGCCCGGCCCCGCCCCTGCGTGATCCGCTCTAAGATGGCGTGCATCTGCTTCGTCCCCACCCGGCAGGGCGTGCACTTCCCGCACGACTCGTTCTGAATGAACTCTAAGAAGAACCGGGCCAGATCGACCATGCACGTCTCCTCGTCCAGCACGATCAGCCCCCCCGACCCCATGATCGCCCCCACCTGCTTGACCGAGTCGTAGTCGATCGGCAGGTCCAGGAAGGCTGCCGGCACGCACCCCCCGGACGGCCCGCCCATTTGCGCCGCCTTGAACGTCTTCTCGCCTGGGATACCCCCGCCGATGTCGAACACGATCTGCCGGAGCGTCGCGCCCATCGGCGCCTCCACCAGCCCCGTGTTGTTGACCTTCCCGGCCAGGGCGAAGATCTTCGTCCCCTTGCTCTTCTCGGTCCCAACGCCTGCGTAGCGCTCCGCCCCGTCCCGGATGATCAGAGGGACGTTCCCGAACGTCTCCACGTTGTTGATGCACGTCGGCCTGCCCAAATAGCCCCGCTGCGCCGGGAACGGCGGCCTCGGCCTGGGCATCCCCCGTTCCCCCTCTAAGGAGGCGATCAGCGCCGTCTCCTCCCCGCACACGAACGCCCCCGCGCCCATGCGGATCTCCACGTCGAACGAATGGTCAGACCCCAGGATGCGCTCCCCCAGCAGCCCCCGCTCCCGCGCCTGCACCACGGCCACCCCCGCGTGCGCCACCGCGATGGGGTACTCCGCCCGCACGTAGATGAACCCCTTTTTCGCGCCGATGGCCCGCGAGGCGATCACCATCCCCTCCAGCACCGCGTGGGGGTCCCCCTCTAACAGCGCCCGGTCCATGAACGCCCCGGGGTCCCCCTCGTCCGCGTTGCAGACCAGGTACTTCTCGTCCCCCGCTGCCGAGTGGGCTATCTCCCACTTCACCCCCGTCGGGAACCCCGCCCCCCCCCGCCCCCGCAGCCCGGAGCGCTTGACCGTCTCGATGACCTCCTCCGGCGACATCTCGCACAGGGCCTTCGCCGCCGCGGCGTAGGCCCCTTTCACGATGGCCGCGTCTAAGGAGGTGGGGTCGATCCGCCCGCACTGGGCCAGGACCTCCGTGCGCTGCGCCGCGTAGAAGGGGATCGCGCCCCGCCTCGCGCAGGCGACATCTCCGTTGTAGCAGAGGCGTGAGATCGGCTCCCCCTTCAGGACGGTCCTCTCCACCACCTCCGCCGCGTCCTTCGG
>Ga0156186_1426_pt3 | contig 32333 bp, 23 predicted proteins | sample RifCSPlowO2_12_FD_107839 | JGI IMG/M metagenome (GOLD analysis project Ga0156186, IMG submission 107839) | Candidatus Handelsmanbacteria bacterium RIFCSPLOWO2_12_FULL_64_10
CGGTATGATGGAAAATCCTTTACCACCTTCACGACCAAAGACGGTCTGGCGGGTAATCGGGTGTGGTCGAGCATTCAGGACCGGGAGGGACATCTCTGGTTTGGCACCGATGGCGGTGGCGTGAGCCGGTATGATGGGAAGTCCTTCACCACCTTCACCACACAGGACGGCCTGGGCAACGTTGTGCGATCAATCTTTCAGGATCGGGAGGGGGTTCTCTGGTTTGGCACCGATGGCGGTGGCGTGAGCCGGTATGATGGGAAGACCTTCACCACCTTCACCACTAAAGACGGCCTGGCGAACAATAATGTGGGGTTGGTCTTTCAGGATCGGGAGGGGGCGCTCTGGTTCGGCACCTTTGATAGTGGTGTGAGCCGGTATGATGGGCAGAAATTTACGACCTTCACGACCAGAGGCGGGCTGGCAAGCAATTGGGTGCGGTCGATCCTGCAGGATCGAGAGGGGCATCTCTGGTTCGGTACCTTTGGGGGTGGGGCGACCTGTTATGATGGCAAGACTTTTACCGCTTTTACAGCAGAGGACGGGCTGGGGAGCAACGGTGTGATGTCGATCTTTCAGGATCGGGAGGGACATCTCTGGTTCGGCACCAATGGCGGTGTAAGCCGGTACGATGGGCAGACCTTCCAGACCCTGACCCGTCAGGACGGGCTGGCGAGCAACGGGGTCTATTCAATCTTTCAGGATCGGGAGGGATATCTCTGGTTCGGCACCTTAGGTGGAGATGTGACGCGCTATCGTTCACCGAAGCCGTCGCCTCCTCCTGTGTTCATCGACGCAGTGGTGGCTGATCAGCGGTATGAGAAGGTGTCTGAACTTGCGGTCCCTTCCAGTGTGGGGCTGACGGTCTTTGAGTTTCACGGGAAGAGCTTCAAGACCAGGCCCGAGGCGATGATCTACCGGTACCGGCTGAACGGATATGATAAAGATTGGAAGACCACGCACACCCGGCGGGTGGAGTATTCGGACCTTCCAAGAGGGACCTACACCTTTGAGGTCCAGGCCGTGGACCGGGACCTGGTCTACTCGGAGAAACCTGCGACCGTGACGCTGCGGATACATCTGCCCTATATGCTGGTCGGGCTGTGGTCCGCGTTGAGCATCGCGGTCGCGCTGGTCGCGTGGCAGACGGCGCGGGTGGTCCGGCGCGACCGCCGGCTGCGGGAGGCCAACACAGCGTTATCAGCCGCAAACAAGGACCTGTTCGGCCTCAACCGGGAGCTTCAGCAGACCCTGAAGGAGAAGGAGGAGGCGCAGCAGCAACTCATCCAGGCCGAGCGCATGGCCGCCGTCGGCGAGCTGGTCGCCGGCTCCGCCCACGAGCTGAACAACCCCATGGCCGTCGCCTCCAGCCTGATGCAGTCCACCGTGGAGATCCTGAAAGAGGACACCCCTGAAGAACTGGCCCAGGACCGCGCCATGGTGATCCAGAACCTCCAGGTCGGCCTGAAGGACCTGAACCGCGCCAAAGACATCGTCGCCAGCCTGCTGAGCCTGTCCGACAGGACCACGAGTTACACCGAGGCCGTGCAGGTCAACATCGTGGCCGACGACGCCCTGCGGATGCTCAAAGGGAGATACAACGAGGCAAAGGTCCAGATCGTGAAAGACTACGCAGAGAACCTTCCACCTGTCACCGGCAGTTTTGCGGACCTGGGCCAGATGGCGATGCACCTCGTCCGCAACGCGGTCGAGGCGGTCAAAGGGAGCGGAACGATCACCCTCCGCACAGCGATGGAGGATGGTCAGGTCGTGTTCGAGTGTCAGGACACGGGCGCAGGCATCCCCCCCGAAATCCGGGGCGAGATCTTCAAGCCCTTTTTCAAGACCAAGCCCCCGGCGGAGGGGACGGGTCTGGGGCTTTACATCTGCCGGGAGGTGGTGGAGAAGCACAGGGGGACGATCAGCGTGGAGAGCGAGGTGGGAAAGGGGACGACATTTAAGATCATGCTGCCAGTAACGAAATAAGGCGCGGGGATTCATCCCCGCGCAAGGGGTGGGGCATGGGGGATATGATCTCGTAGCGCGGCGATTCATCGCCGCGCCTGTTACAAAAACGTAATCACTTGGAGTGCGCAAGCATGGCTTGCGCACTCCAAGGAGAATCGAGGTGCTGGCATGAAAATAGAATCCATCGAGGCATTTCCCCTCAACATGACCTTCCTCCCGGAGGTCGCCCCGCACATGCTGCGGGCGCTCACGCACGGGACGAAGCTGACGCTCTGCCGCGTCGTTTTGGCCAATGGCGCGGTCGGCTACGGGGACGGCGGGGGGACGGACCGGTCCTGGGTGGGCCGCAGCGCCCTCGAAGCCCTCCGGCACTGTAAAGACAGCGGCGTCCAGATGGCCTGCTACGACGCCGTCGGAAAAACGCTCGGCGTCCCCGCCCACGTCCTGATGGGCCGGCAGGTGCGCGCCCGTGTCCCCTTCGCCTACTGGACCATCGACCTCCCCCCTGACCTCTTCGCGCAGCAGGTCCGCCACGCCGCGTCGCTCGGCTACACCGTCTACAAGTTCAAGTGCCGGCCCTGGTGGGACCCGGTCGAGCAGGTGGAGGCCGCCTCAAAGGTCGCCCCGCCCAACTTCCGGGCCTGGCTCGACTTCAACGGCCACCTCCGCGAGGCCCGCCTGGCCCTTCCGATCTTGAAGGCCCTGTCCCAACATGACTTCGTGGGCGGGTTCGAGTCCCCCATCCCCCAGCGGGACGTGGAGGGCTACAAAGTCCTGCGCCGCAAGATCGACCGCCCCCTCGCCATTCACTACGGCGGCGGGTGCTGCCACGTCCGCTCCGACCCCGGCTACGACCCCGGCGTGAACGCCGCCGTGCAGGTCCGCGAGGGCCTCTGCGACGGGTTCGTCCTGGGGGGCGGGGACGTGGACCACCTCCGGCAGATCGCGGGCGTGGCCCACGAGTTCCGCAAACCCTTCTGGATCCAGACCGTCGGCACGGCCCTCCGCGCCGCCTGGATCGCCCACCTCGCCTCCACCTGCCAGGAGGCCCTCCTCTCCAGCCTGGCCGCGCACGACCTCTGGGTGAAGGACATAACCTCCGTCCCGCGTGTCGTGGACGGCTACCTCCCCGTGCCCGAAGGCCCCGGCCTGGGCGTGGAGGTGAACGAAAGAGCGGTCGCAGAACTCCACGCCGCCCCCCCTGAGCCCGACATCAAGCGCATCTCCACCGTCGTCTATCCAGGCGGCCTCCGCTGGCGCTTCGCCAGCGAGCAGCAGCGCCACGAGGCCTTCTACTTCGGCGACCTGCCCGGCTTCATCCGCGGCGTCCGCCTCGAAGTCCGCGAGGACGACGGCTCCCGCGCCTTTTCGGACCTGCACACGAGGTGTGAAAAGGCGCCGATGGTGGAGGGATAGTCTTGGGGGATAACGATTCCTCCCTTCCCCACCGTCCCTACATTCCAACTTTTCTTGCTCAGCGGGGCGGGTTGCGAGCGAGCGCAGCAACAGGCGGGGTGGCAAGAAAAGTTGGACAAAAGAAGCACGCCCTTCAAGCGCCAGGGAGGCTGGGCGCGCCGCAACCTCAACGCCCTGTGATCGCACCGAAATTTGTGCCCCCGGCATGTGGGTTGCTTCTGCTAGACTTCAGTGGTGAGGGTTTTTGGCGGCGCGCCCATAGGGCTGTCGCTCTGAGTGTGAGGGTTTTGCCGCGCCGTCCCGACCGACCTATCTCCCCATCCCCTTTCCTAAAGGAAAGGGGATGCAGGCTTGTCTAAATGACAAAGGGCGCGACGCAGAAGGGCTGATCGCCGGAGTTTAGATGAAGCACTATGTGGCAGTGGAAACCTCTAAATGATCCGTCTTCTGGAGCAATGCCCTTGCGGCGCGCCAAGCCCGGCCCGGCGTTTGAGGGCCGATTCTTTGCGCCACTTTCTTTTAAAGAAAGTGGCAAAAGGGCCGCTGAGACAGATCCTATCTGGTTGCCCAAGTCTCGCCCTGAGACAATATCACCCTGCAACGCAAGGAGCCACGCCATGCGAGAAGTCCGCTGGGAGCGCATGTTCCCCGACGAGCTGGAGCGCGCCTTCGCGGAGCGCCCCCTGGTCTACTTCGCCTACTGCCTCTGCGAGCCGCACGGCCCACAGAACGCCCTGGGCCTGGACGCCCTGAAGGCCCACGCCATCGCCTGCGAGGCCGCGCGCGTCCACGGCGGCATCGTCGCCCCGCCCGACTACTGGCACATCCACGAACTGGGCGGCTACGCCGTCTGGGCGCAGCGTGCGGTCGGCCAGGTCCAGCGCGCCTGGCTCACCTGCCTCCCCCCCTGGCAGCACTTCAAGAACATCTGCTACCACATCCGCGCCGCCGACACCGTCGGCTTCCACGCCGCCATCCTGATCACCGGCCACTACGGCCCCAACTGGCAGGACCTGAAGACCCTCATCGACCTGATCCAGCCCCACGTCGGGACCCGACTCTACAGCCTCCCCGACTTCGAGGCCAACCAGCCCGGCTTCGACGGCGACGGCAAGAGCGGCGGCGACCACGCCGGAAAGGTGGAGACCTCCCTCCTCTGGGCCCTCCGCCCCGAGTGCGTGGACGTGTCGCGCATCCCGCCCGAGGACCAGCCCGGCCCTCACTTCGCCATGGGCGCCACCGCTCGCCTGTCGAACCGGCGGACCGGCGAGCGGATGGTCGCCGACGAACTCCGCTACCTCGGCGAAAAGGCAAAGGAACTCCTGACCGCCTACGACCGCGAGCGCCCGCGCCACACCCTGCGCACCTACGAAGACGTCGAGCGGCTCTATGAGACCGTCGTCCGGCCTGCGCTGAAGGATTTCAAAACCATGCAGAACTCCTGGACCGGCCAGGACGCCATCCCCGAGAGTTCCGTCTGGTACCCCAACTGGCGCGTACCGGAAAGGATGAAGGATGAAGGATAAAGGATGAATGTCATGAAACCCAACCTCGTCGTCATCTGCATCGACACCTTTCGGGCCGACATGGGGGGCTCCGGCGGTAAACTCCATTTCGTGAACACCCCGAACGTGGACCGGCTCCGGCGCGAGAGCGTCTCCTTCACCCGCTGCTTCGGCGAGGGGGAGCCTACCATCCCCGTCCGGCGCTGCCTCTTCACCGGCGTCCGCTCCTTCCCGTGGCGGTTCGAGACGGCCAACGAGGGCCTCCAGCCGGCGGGCAGCGGCTGGCACCCCATCCCGCACGAGCAGGACACGCTCGCCGAGCGCCTCCACGACGCCGGCTACCTCACCGGGTTCGTCAGCGACACCTACCACATGTTCAAGCCGACCATGAACTTCACGCGGGGGTTCCTCAGCTGGCAGTTCATCCGGGGGCAGGAGAACGACCCCTATCGCAGCGGCCCCTGCGAGCGCATCGACCTGACCGCGCACGTCCCCGACGGCGAGGCCTCCCCGGCGCAGCACCCGACCGTGGCCCAGTACCTCCTGAATGCCCTCGACCGCCGGGGAGAGGAGGATTGGCAGGCCGCCCAGGTCTTCCGATCCGCCGCGCGCTGGCTGGAGGACAACCGGAGGAACGCCCCCTTCTTCCTCTGGGTCGACAGCTTCAGCCCCCACGAACTCTGGGACCCCCCCCGGCACTACGCCGACGCCTACTGCCCCCCGAGGCCCGGCGTCAAAGACATCATTTACCCCCAGGTCTTCCGGGGCGACTTCAGCCGGATGAGCCCGGACGAGATCGAACGCTGCAAGGCCCTCTACTTCGGGTTCGTGGCATTCGTGGACCGCTGGATCGGCCACCTGCTCGCGGCGATGGATGCCCTGCGCCTCTGGGACGATACCCTCCTCGTCTTCCTGTCCGACCACGGCACGGAGGTCATGGACAAAGGCCAGTTCGGCAAGGCCGCGGACCGCCTCTATCCCTTCAACACCCGGCTCAACTGGTTCATCCGCCACCCGGCCGGTCCCCGTGGAAAGACGTGCGACGCCTGGGTCCAGAACCACGACCTCCTCCCGACTCTTCTGTCCCTTCTTGGCGTGGAACACCCGCCCCTCGACGGCCACAACGTATGGCCCGTCATCCCCGGCGACCCCGTGCGCGACCACGTGATCACCGGCTGGGGCCCCCACGCCTGCGTCCGCGACGCCGACCGGGCCGTCCACCTCAACGTCACGCGCCCTGACGATGAGAGGACCGCCCGCGTCTTCGACCTGAAGGCCGACCCCGACGAGACCCGCGACGTCGCCCCTCAGCATCCCGAAGCCATCCAACAGGCCGTCGCGCGCCTCGCCGCCGTCACAGGCCCTCTGCCGGTCACGTTCCGGCAATACCGGCAGCGCGCCCAGGGCCGCACGATGCGCTCCTTTGCGCCGATCCGATTTGGAAACAAGGTACCATAAAAACTCCTCTCCCCCTTCCCCTCTGGGGAAGGGGGTCGGGGGGTTAGGTCTGTTTTTGAAAGGAGTCTATCTTGAAACCCCGCGCCATCCTGCTGACCGACCTGCGCAGCCCACACGTCCCGACCCGCGTCAGCATTCCCTTTGAACAGGGAGAGGTCAGGGACTTCACAAAGATCGTAATCCAGGACTCGTCGGGACGCATCGTCCCCTCGCAGGGCCGGTCCCTCCTGGACTGGAAGGACGGCTCGGCCAAGTGGGGTCTGTTCGTGTTCGAGCCGGGGGCGTCGGACGGCCCCTTCACGCTGAAGGAGGGGAGGCAGGAGGGCGACCCCCTGCTTCGTGAAGACGGGGACCTCTACCGGATCGACACCGGCAAGGTGGTCATCGATATCCCCCTCATCCGGTCCTGGCCGAACGCGATCTGCTACCCCCCCTTCCTCGCCAGCCTGTCCTGCAGGGACGAACGCGGCGGCCTCCACCCCCTCCTGCGCGGGACCCCTCACACCGGCCTGCGCGTCGCCGAGGCCGACGGCCGCGTCTTCCTGAGCGAGCGCACCCTCAACCTCGACCAGTTGATGAACGAGCCCCTCCGCCGCCGCACGCGGGAGGTCACCGTGGTCGAGCGGGGCCCGGTGCGGGCGTGGGTGCAGATCCGGGGCGTCTCGGCCTGCGACATCTACAGCCCCGGCCTGGACTACGTCATCGGCATCGAGGCCTATCGCAACGCCTCCCTCGTGAAATTCGAGGTCACCTATCGGCACGCGGACCACGAAATCTACCGCCTGGTGCGCGACCTCCGGTTCGCCCTGCCGTTCGCAAACCGGTGCAGGCGAGTCACCACCGGCATGGAGTACGGAGCCACCACAGACAACCTGATGCCGGGGAGCGCCTACCGGGTGCTCCAGGAGGACGAAGACGTCTACTACGCGGACCGTCTCGACCCCAGCGGCGAGCGCGTGGGCCTGGCCTGGGGGTCCGGCCACGGCCGGAAGGCCCCCGGCTGGATGCAGGCCCGGTTCGAGGACGCCCGTCTGAGCGTGGCCGTGCGGGACTTCGTCCGGGACTACCCCAACGAGATCCGCATCGCCGAGGACGAGGTGAGCTTCGGCCTCTGGCCGCAGGACGCGGCGGATCGCATCGCCAGCAAGCGCCTCCTGCCCATCCACCCGCTCACGGCCCGCGACCCGAGTCTCCGCCATCGGCAGACGAAGTACGACAACCTGGCCTGCCACCCCTACTGGGCCTTCTTCGACCCGGAGACCCGCTGCCTGGAGACCGTGCAGGGCCTGCAGAAGACCCAGGTGATCTGGGCGGACGCGGACCCCGCGCTGGACAGCCTCGCCTGGAACCGCCGCGTGCGGGAGGGCCTGCTGGAGATCAACCAGGCCCGCATCGCCTGCGAGGACTTGCGCCGGTCGCCCACCTACGCCTACATCCACCAGCTCGACCGGGAGAAGAGGCCCGAGTTTGCGCGCGTGCTGGACGCCTCGGCCCGCTGGCTGACGAACCACGAGGAGGCCTTTCACGTCTACGGGAAGTTCGACGCCGGCGACCTGATCTACATCTGGATCCCCCACTCCAGCTCAAAGGACCACGACACCAAGCACAGCGCCCGGCGGGAGCACTCCCGGATGGGCTACTGGAACAACAACGAGGAGGACCCCTGTCACGGCCTGCACACCTACTTCCTGGCGACAGGAGATGTCAGGTCCTACCGGATCGCCGCGAACATGGCCCGGCACATGTGGGACATCGACATCCGGCACTACCCCCACCTGGGGATGTACACCCACTGCTACGGCCACTGCTTCAGGGGAGGGAGCGCCACGGCCACGGACCACTTCTGGATCGAGGGACTGCTGGACTACTATCTCCTGTGCGGAGACCCGGAGATCCGGGCGGGCATCTCGGGCCTGACCCGGTTTCTGGCGAAGGACACGGAGTCGATCCGTCTTGAGGACCGCGACCTCCGCTCCGTCTCCCTCTTCCTGATGCAGCTCGTCAACTACGACGACTTCAGCGAAGATGTGGACCTGATCGAGCGGGCGCGCCGTATGGCCGAGAGCATGATCGCGGAGCAGCACCCGGACGGCTTCTTCCCCCTCTGGGGGTCCGCGGCGCGCCGGCAGTTCGCGAAGGACAGGCGGCCCGGCTACGACTCCCCACACTCCGCCGGACAGGCGTCCTGGTTCTCCACCCTGGCCCTGCAGGGCCTGATGGGCCTCTACGCCGTCGATCCCGACCCACGATGGAAGGAGGCGTTCTATCGGCAGTTTGACTTTCTCGTCAACCACTGCCTCTACGGCGAATACAGCCTGATCGACGAGCGGGTCTGGCTGGATCGGAACACGATCTTCGAAGTCCCGCACGCCCCGAAAGAGCCGCACACCGGCTGGTCGTCCCCGGAGTTCCAGCGCATCCTGGTGTTCGTCTACCAGGACCGGAAGGACCGGCGGTATCTCGATCTGGGCCGCCGGATGATGGCCTATTTCACGTCCCGGCCCACCTGCGGGCCGGAGTGGGGCAGGCGCCTCGAAGGCCTGCCTGTCCCCCAGGAGGCGCACGACGACGACGGGAATACAGTTCCGGCCACGCCGGAGCGGAACGAGGACCAGGTGCGCCCCCTGGTGCCCTCCACGAACCTCCGCTGCCTGCCCGCGATGATGGCCCTGTTGATCGAGACGGAGACAGTATAAAGTTCCACCCCCCTCCACCGTTCAGGCGGCCCGTGCCGCCTGCGCACTCTTTGGACGCCCAAAGAGTGCGCAGAAAAGCGCTCGCTCAGACGCCGCGAGGGGCTTGGGCGCGGCGCAACCTCAACGTCCTGCGGTCTATCGGGATATGTGCCCCCGGCATGTTCATGGGTTCTATCGGGCTCCACAGGTGAGGGTTTCCGGCGCCGCGCCGTCATGAGTATGGGCTTTTGCCGCGCCGTCCCGGCTTTCAAGCAGGGAGCCGGCTCAGGCACGGAGGGGTACGAGCGCACCATAGGTGCGCGGGTGGGTGGTGGAAGGGGATCGGACTACCACAGGACCGAGATTACACCTCGGAACAGAGTACGGCGCGGCCAGCCCGGCCCGGCGCATGAGGGCCGATTCTTTGCGCCACTTTCTTTTAAAGAAAGTGGCAAAATGGCCGCTGAGTCCGATGTCTTTCCGATCGCTGAAGCCTCGACCTGAGAAAATGCGACTGTTCAAAGACCTGAAAACCCCAATCCCGAGAAGGAACCCTCATGGACCGAGACGCACAATCCATCTACCTTCTGGACATGACCCGCTGTGAACCTCGCTCCGCCATCTCCCGTGCCTTCGAGCACGAGAAGTGGACCGCCGTGGACTACGAGATCGACGCGGGGCCGGGCAAAATGCTGTTCTGTGGCCCCGATGCGGACGCGCCCCCGCTCACCCTGCGGCTGAACACAAAGGGGTGGCACGCCATCTACGTGGGGACCTACGGCGGCCCTTCGCATCAGGCGGGCGAGACGGTCCTGTTCCTGAAACTCACGGGGGACCCCGGCTACACCTACTCGACCCAGGAAAACTTCCGGCCCGGGAAAGACATCGTGCCGCCGGAGATGGTGCCGGGCCCGGCGGACATCAGCGAGGCCTACTGGAAGTCCGCGGACCTGACCGGCCAGGACATCCTGTTCCACCGCCCGGAGGCGGGAGAGCACGCGGAGTCCCCCACGAACATCAGCTACATTCGCCTGGCGCCGCTGTCGGAGGCGGAGGCGGCGCGCGCGCAGCGCGACCGGTCCCGGACGGACACCCGCCTGCTGATCGCCAACCACGACAGCGGGCAGCACAACTACTGGAGCTACGCCTCTCAGCAGGACATGCGCAACGAGTTTGAGGCGTTCCGAGGGAGCGACTTCAAGATGCTCCTGTGGGGGTGCGCCCTGGGCCTGGGGACGTTCTATCCCTCCCGCGTGGGGACGGAACAGGTCTGGACCTTCGGGTTCCGGGGCCGGCGGGCCGTGGCGAACGGGTCGCGGGACCGCTACCGGCGGGCGGGGTTCGACCCGTTGCGCGGGGCCGTGGACTGCGCCCACGAGGTCGGGGTCGAGATCTACCCCCAGGTGCGGATGGAGAGCGCCCAGCTTCCGCCCAACCACCTCGGCTACGGCGGGCCGGGGCAGTTCTACTACGACCACCCGGAATGGCGGTGCCTCACGAGGGAGGGGCATCCGACGCGAGCGCTGAGCCAGGCGTTCCCGGAGGTGAGGGCGAAGTACGTGGCGCTGTTGCGGGAGTGGGTGGAGGACTACGGCGCGGATGGCGTCAACATCATCTTCTGCCGGTCGTGGCCCTACGCCCTGTTCGAGGAGCCGGTGCGGAAGTCGTTTCGGGAGAAATACGGGGAGGACATCCTGAGGCTGCCCCCCTACGACGACCGCGTCCTGGCCCACCAGGCGGGGTTCCTGACGCAGCTCCTGCGCGAGACGCGGCAGATGCTGGACGAGGTGGGGAGGAAGCAGGGCCGTCGCCTGGGCGCGTGCTACGTCCTGCCGACGGGCTATAAGCTCCTCGACTTCCCGGACCTCGGCCCCCTGACGAGCTGCAAATGCTACGGCATGGACGCGGAGACCTGGGTGAGGGAGGGCCTGGTGGACCACCTCGTTGTCCACATGGAGCAGGTCAACCCCCTGGACGGGAGCGGGGCCGTCCCGGTCCTGAAGACCTTCCAGAAATTCACCGACGAGTCCGCCACCAGACTCTATGCGGACCTCTACCCCAGGAGGCAGTCCGGGGACTCCATGCGCATCCGGGCCAAAACGTGCTACGACGCGGGCGTGGACGGGCTCTGCTTCTGGGACACGCACGGACGCATCTCCCGCCTCTCCGGCTGGGCCATGCACCGGGTGCTGGGGCACAAGAAGGAACTGGACACCCCGGAGATGGAGCGGTTCGCGAAGAGCCTGTTCCGGCGCGTGCCCATGCGGAGCCTGGACGGCTACCGGATGGACGGCCCCTGGGCCATGCCGAGTGACGGGTGAGGGCAGTGTATGAGGGGAGGCTGTAGCACGGCGATTCATCGCCGTGTGGTAGATTTTTTCGGAGACCTTCTCGCATGGACGCACACATCTTTGCCGGATTGGACGGGATCAGCCGGTCGTCAAAGCCTCGGACGCGCGGCCTGACCATGGTGGCCGACTGGGGGATGGGCCTGAACGCCCAGCAGGACCTGGTCGCGACCGGCGCAGCCCACTGCGACTTCGCCAAGATCGCGGTCGGCATCTCCCGCCTGCTCTCCGACGACCTGCTGACCGCAAAGATAAAACACTATCAAGGCTATCAGATCGAGCCGTTTCCCGGCGGCCAGTACCTCGAATACGCCGAGGTCTGCGGCAAGGCCGACCTCTACTTCCCGGCCGTCGTCCGGGCCGGCTACCGCTGGGTGGAGGTCTCGGACAACCTCGCGCCTGTGGAGGTGGCCTGGAAGCAGCGAATGATCCGGCAGGCCGCCGAAAAGTTCGGACTCGCCGTCCTGGGCGAGGTCGGCAAGAAGGAGGGCCTGCCCAACGCCTTCTCCCTGACCGACAACGCCAGGGCCTGCCTGGACGCCGGCGCCCGCATCGTCCTCCTCGAGGCCGCCGAGCTGGTCAGCGACGACCCCGGAACCGCGCGGGCCGTGGAGGCCGTCGTGGAGGCCGTCGGGCCGGAGCGCCTCATGTTCGAGTTGCCCGGCCCCTGGATCGCGGGCGTGAGCGCCTCCGACATCCACCGAATGCGCAACCTGTTCATCGAGCGATTCGGCCCGGAGGTCAACCTGGGCAACGTCGGCCCTGCGGACCTGATCTCGCTGGAGGCCTACCGCCGGGGCCTGGGCGTGAACGCCGGAAAGATGAAAACAGAATCGGCCTCGTAGGGGCGGGTTTCAACCCGCCCCGTTTCAACCCGCCCCGTTTCAACCCGCCCTAAAAAAAGGATTTTATTCATGCGCATCCTTCGCATATACGCTGCCCCGGAGGCCGTCACCGACCCCGAGGGTGTCTACCGGCAGATCGTGTTCGTCTTTCTTCGAGACGAAGAGGCCCTGGCCCAGGGGACAAAGATCACGCTGCGCCGGAAGGATGGGAAAGGCCAGGAGGTCAAGGCCCTGACGCACGACATCGCGCAGGATGCGGAGGTGAAGCTCGGCTTCTGGGTCCCGGTCCGCCCGGACGAGGTGGGCGCGGAGGTCCCCGTCGAAATCGTCGTGGAGCGTTCGACAGGGCCTCAAACGGCCTCCGGCGCGTTCACCGTCCCGCACCGCACCCGTTTCCCCCTCCGCCTGGACCGCCTGAGGTCTGACCTGAAGCGCAGGATCGAGGCCTCCGCCTGGGACGGCGACCCCTTCGCCGGCGCGCGCTTCCGGACAGATGTGGAGGACTATCTGGCCCAGCACGAGGTCGTCTACCGCCGCCCTGTGGACCACTGGTCCGACGGCCTCCTCCTCGGCAACGGCGACTTCGGCGGGATGATCACCGGCGCCGGGGAATTCCGTTTCTACACGCAGAAGGCCGACCTCTGGGCCACGGACAGCAAGGGCGTGGGCACGGGGCGCTGCTGGGCCGGCCTGCTCGCGCTGGACCTGGGGCGGCCGTTCGACGCCACGACGGATCAGTTCGAGGACCGCCTCTCCCTCTACGAATCCCGCCTCGAACGGACCTGGACCGGCCCCGGATGGGAGGCGCGCGTCAGCGCCTGCGTCCACAGCGCCAGAAACGTCACCCGCATCCGGTGCAGCATCCGGTCCGGGACGCCCGTATCCCCCGTCCTCCGCCTGGAGCGACCCGTCCACCCATTCCGGCCCCCGTCCCCGCCCAGCTCGGTGAGAGCCGGCGCGAAAGACCGGACGCTCTATCTGGATCACGCCCTTCCGAACCTGCGCTACGCCCTGGTCGCGTCCATACAGGGCGCAGAGGGCCAGGTGGCCTATCAGACCGACGCACGCGGCGCGCAGACCTCGTTCACAGCGTCTCCATCCACCTCGCTCGACTTTGAGATCCTCGTCGCCATCGCCACCGACCGGGAGGCCCCGGAACCCCTGAATCGGGCGATGGGCCTGGTGAAGACATCTATGGAGACCGATCCCGACGCGGACCGCGCGGCCCACCGGGCCTGGTGGGGCCGCCACTGGAACGCCTCCTTCATCAGCCTGCCGGACCGGTTCATCGAGCACGCCTATTGTTGCGGCCTCTACCAGCAGGCGTGCGTCTCCAGGTCGGAGCAGGCCATCTCCTTCATGGGCCTCTCCTACATGCAAGACAACCCCCCCTGGATGGACGGCTACACCACCGACGCGCAGACCCCGCTCATGTGGTGGTCCATCTACCCGGCCAACCGGCTCGACCTCGGCTACACCTACATGCGGACCTTCCTGGAGATGGTCCCGGAGTTCATCGAGCACTCCCCCCACGCCGGCATGGAGGTCCCGCACCAGATGCTCCCCCTCTGGGCCGGGGGGCATCGGTGGGTCGCCACGACCTATCCCAACCCCCACAAGTCCTCCACGGCCTGGTTCCATCTCAACTTCTACCAGCACTATAAACTCACAGGTGACACCGAATTTCTGCGGGACTACCTCTACCCGATCATGGCCTCGGCGGCCCGCTACGGTCGATCCGTGATGACCGAAGGAGAGGACGGACGCCTCCACATCCTCCACTCCCATTCGCCGGAACAGTCCGGCACGGACGTGGACCCGGCCATCGACCGGGCCAACTTCGGAGTCCTGCTAAACCACCTGATCGATGCCGCGGAGGTCCTGGGTGAGGATGCCGAAACCCGACATCTCTGGCAGGAGGCGCGCGACCGGCTCTTCGACTACCCGCAGGACGCGGACGCCATCCACGAGGCCGCGAGCATCGCCCAGCCCTACCGCTGCCACCCCTCCGTCTTCTCGGCAATCTATCCGGCCTGCGAGGTGACGCCCGGTCACCCGCTCTACCGGAAGTTCCTGAGGACATTTGAAGTGACCACCGGCCTCATCGCCTTCCGGGGCGTGGCCCGGCACGAGGCGTTTCCCGGCTTTGACGGTGGCTTCGAGCCGGTGGGCTTCACCGCCGGATGGCTCCCCACCGTCGCATCCCGCCTCGACCTGCCGGAGCAGGCGCGAAGATTGTTCTACTCCCCCTTCCTCCGCTTCTGCCTCAAGCCGAACGGCCTCATCGCCCTGTCTGACCTCCGGCACGGAGACTGGCCCACCGGCCGCATCCCCCTCGTCGAGGGCACCAACGTCCTCTGCGCCGCGGTCCACGAGGGGCTCCTCCAGGTCCGGGACAACGCCGTCCATCTCTTCCCCGGTATGCTGGCCGGGGAGACCGCGCGCTTCGCGAACCTCCGGGTCGAGGGGGCCTTCCTCCTCAGCGCGGAGCAGCGGGAGGGCAGGGTCCTCTACTTCTCCGTCCGATCCCTGGTCGGCGGGGCCTGTCAGGCCCGCAACCCCTGGGGCGCGGGCCGTGTCCGCATCGAGGAACTCGGGTCGGGCGACGTGAAAGAGGCCTCAGGAGAGGTGCTCCGCATCGAGACCCGCGCCGGGGACCTCTGCGCCGTGACCCCATCCGGCGCAGCGTGGCGGGACATCTCGGAGATCAGGTTGACCGGAGGCCGGCTGCCAGGTCCACGCCTGCTCCCGTTCGCAGACCTTCAGCGACACGCCGCAGGCCAGAACTTCTACCCCTGGATTCGCGGATCGGGCCAGATCATCCGGGATGGGAACCTCTACCTCGGCCTGCCCCCTCTGTCCCCCGACCTCCCCACCGACCCCATGGCCGGCCTCGACGCAGACTCGCGGGGGTGGCGGCGCCTCGCCGACCCGGAGCCGCCCGCCGACCCGGAGGCCCTGAAAAAAAGCATAGAGAGCGCGGACTGGAAGGCCCGGCAGGACGCCGTGCGCCGGCTGGGAATGGTGTCTCCCCCGGACCTCGCGGCCATCCTCAGCGCGACGGACGACCCGCACCCCATCGTCCGCCGGACCGCCCTCGCCTCCCTGGCCCGGCTCAACGACCGGGAGGCCGCCATTGCCCTGGCCCGCATTGCCCTCCTCGCCCCCGACCCCGCCGACCGCGCCGAGGCCCAGCGCCTCCTCTTCTACGTGGACGACAGCCTGGTCGCCAGGGGTTTTCGCGACCGGAGGTTGATCGCGGAGGTGGAGAAGAAAAAATAAGATTCACCACAGAGGACACAGAGAACACAGAGGGAAAAAAGACGAGGAAACGGGACCCGATTTCATCCTTGACAGGGTATGCCGGGTTGTCTATTATGTCAATCGGGGCCAATGCTGAAAATGGAAATACGTGCCATTCGACCGGAGGAACTCCCGTGCAACTCGAAGACTACTTCGACTTTCTCGCGCCGGATGACATCCGCATCAAAGGGCATCGCATCGGCATCGAGAGCGTGCTCTATGAGTACATACATCGCGCTCAAACGCCGGAGGAGATCCAGCAGACCTATCCGACGCTTACGCTCGAAGAGGTCTACGCCACCATCCTCTACTATCTGCACAACAGGGAGCAGGTGAGCAAATACCTGACGGACTGGCTGGAGTACTGCCACAAAGCAGAACAGGAGGCTGCGAAAAATCCTTCGCCCGCGAGACAGCGTCTGCTCAGGATCAAGGCGCAACTGGACACTTACCCTCCGGAGGAGCGTGACGCCGCATTAAAGCGAATCCTGGCGGAGGAGAGGGCGGAGAAGGCAAAGGTGGCTCACGCTGAACAGCCGGAAGTCGTATGAAAGGCTACCTGCTGGACGAACACATCTCTCATCTCTTCCGTGTCCAGCTTCTGCGCCGTCAGCCTGATCTCGTTGTGTGGAGGGTGGGAGACGAAGGAGCGCCGCCTTTCAAGACGCCCGACCCGGACATCCTGCGCTGGTGCGAGGAACACGAGTTCATCCTCGTCACCAACAACCGCCACACCATGCCTGTTCATTTATCAGACCACCTGACAGCAGGCGGTCACGTGCCGGGCATCCTGATGATCGACCTGGACGCGCCCATCGGTCTGGTCATTGGACATCTGCTCCTCATCGCCGAGGCGTCTGGTGAGGATGAATACCGCGACCGCATCGAGTACGTGCCGCTCAGATGACTTTGTTATAGAGGATAATCGTTCGGTTGGATAGCAGTTGCCTTCACCGCAGAATCGCGAAAGACGCGAAAGCCTCTCCACTCCACTCTCCCCATACGAAAGACACGAAACTCATCACGAAAGTACGAAACACGCGAAAGATGCGAAACCCTGTCACACCGCCCTGGTAAGGTGGGATGGCTTCGCGCTTTTCGGCTCTTTTTCGCGTTCCCGCTTCTTCGTGTTCTTTCGTGCTCCCGCTGTCATCTGAACGCTTACTGCTGGAGATTTACCGTGCATACACCTGACTCGACTCAGCATCGCCTCACCCTGGCCCGCCTCTCCTTCTGGGTCCCGCCGGAGCGGATGGCCGGGTTCGAGGCCGCGTACGAGGCGAAGGTCGCGCCCATTCTGAAGGCGCACGGCCTGACGGAATCCTCCGAGCGCGGGCGGGAGACGCCTTCCCACATCTTCAGCAGGCTCTTCGCGGTGAAGACGCCCTCCGAGGTCGCGGAGAGGCGCGAGGCGCTTCAGAAAGATCCGGCGTGGCAGGAGACGCTGCGGGATTTGGGCGCGGCCTTTGGAGCAGGTGGTCCGGTTCAACACCGTTTTGAACCCTACGCTGTGCCAGCAGGCCCTGGCAAGACGAGACCTGCCGGGAGCGGGAGAGGTCACTGGCACACCTACGATGGCGTAGATGGGTTAGCGAACATCTGGGTGCATTTGGTCTTTCAGGATCGGGAAGGGGATATCTGGGTCGGCACCGAAAGTGGGGTAAGTCGGTATGATGGGCGTAATTGGACGACTTTCACCACCCAGGATGGCCTGGCGGGCAACTTTGTGAGTTCGATCATTCAGGATCAAGAAGGGAATCTCTGGTTCGGCACCGGACAGTTCGGCATCGGACAGTCCGGCACCGGAGGTGGCGGTGTGAGCCGGTATGATGGAAAGACCTGGGCCACCTTCACTACCAAAGATGGACTAGTAGACAATGTGGTACGGTCGATCTTTCAAGACCAGAAAGGGAACCTTTGGTTTGGTACCGGGAATGGTGTGAGTCGGTATAATAGACAGCCCCATTCGGCAGGCTCAGGGCAGGCCTGGACCACATTTACTACTCAAGACGGGCTGGTGAGCAATGCTGTGAGTTCGATCATTCAGGATCGAGAGGGACATCTCTGGTTCGGCACTCAGGGCGGTGTGAGCCGATATGATGGGCACACTTTCACCACTTTTACCACCAGAGACGGGCTGGCGACCAATTGGGTGTGGTCGGTCTTTCAGGATCGGGAGATGTACCTCTGGTTCGGCACTCAGGGCGGCGGCGTGAGCCGGTATGATGGGCACACTTTCACCACCTTCACGAAGAAAGACGGATTGGGGAGCAATGATGTTCATGCGATCCTTCAGGACCGGGAAGGGTGTCTCTGGTTTGGCGCTCAGGAAGGTGGCGTGAGCCGGTATGATGGCCAGAACTTCACCACCTTCACCACACAGGACGGGCTGGCGGGCAATAGTGTGTGGTCGATCATTCAGGATCGAGAGGAACATCTCTGGTTCGGCACTCGGGGCAGTGGCGTGAGCCGGTATAACGGTCAGAATTTCACTACCTTCACCACACAGGACGGGCTGGCGCACACCTGGGTGCGGTCGATCATTCAGGATCGAGAGGGGCATCTCTGGTTCGGTACGCATGGCGGTGGCGTGAGCCGGTATGATGGTCAGACGTTTACGACCTTCGCCGTAGAAGACGGGCTGGCGCACACCTGGGTGCGGTCGATCATTCAGGATCGAGAGGGGCATCTCTGGTTCGGCACCGGAGGCGGCGGCGTGAGCCGGCATGATGGTCAGAACCTCACCACCTTCACCACACAAGACGGGCTGGCGCACAATTCGATATTTTCGATTCTCCAGGACCGGGAGGGACATCTCTGGTTCGGCACTCATGGCGGTGGTGTGAGCCGGTATGATGGAAAGACCTGGACGACCTTCACCACAGAAGATGGGCTGGCGGGCAATGACGTGCGGTCGATCTTGCAGGATCGGGAGGGGACTCTCTGGTTCTGCACCATGGGTGGCGTGAGCCGGTATGACCCTTCGGCAAGCTCAGGGCGGACATTTACCACAGAAGGTGGACTGCCGCACAATTCGGTATTTTCGATTCTCCAGGATCGGGAGGGACATCTCTGGTTCGGCACTCATGGCGGTGGTGTGAGCCGGTATGATGGAAAGACCTGGACGACCTTCACCACAGAAGATGGGCTGGCGGGCAATGACGTGCGGTCGATCTTGCAGGATCGGGAGGGGACTCTCTGGTTCTGCACCATGGGTGGCGTGAGCCGGTATGACCCTTCGGCAAGCTCAGGGCGGACATTTACCACAGAAGGTGGACTGCCGCACAATTCGGTATTTTCGATTCTCCAGGATCGGGAGGGGCGTCTCTGGTTCGGCACCTGGGGCGGCGGTGTGAGTCGGTATGATGGCAAGACGTTTACCACCTTCACCACAGAAGATGGACTGGCGCACAATGTCGTGCTTTCGATCTTTGAGGACCGGGAGGGGCATTTCTGGTTCGGCACCAATGGCGGAGTAAGCCAATATGATGGGCAGACCTTTCAGACAATGACTCAGCAGGACGGTCTGGCGGGCAACATGGTGTATTCAATCTTCCAGGATCGAGATGGATCCCTCCTGTTCGGCACGGTTAACGGCGTGACGCGCTATCGTCCTCCGGCGCCATCGCCTCCTCCGGTAGTCATGGATGCAGTGGTGGCGGATCGTCGGTATGAGGGGACTGCCGAAGTGGAGGCTCCCTCCGTCGTAAAACTGATCGCCTTCGAGTTCCACGGGATGAGTCTCAAAACCCGGCCCGAGCAAATGGTCTACCGGTATCGACTGAAGGGCTACGAGGAGACGTGGCGGAACACGCGGGAGCGCCGCGTGGAGTACCAGGACCTCCCCATCGGCGACTACACGTTTGAGGTCCTGGCCGTGGACCGGGACCTGGTCTACTCGAAGGAGCCGGCCACGGTCCGACTGAGGGTCGTGCGGGACACGCGCGACGAGCAGATCGACGAGCTGGAGCGGCGGGTGCGGGAGCGCACGCAGGCGCTTCAGGAGGCGAACTCCGCGCTGTCGTCAGCGAACAAAGAGTTATTCGGGCTCAACCGGCAGCTCCAGCAGACCCTGGAGGAGAAGGACCGGACGCAGCGGCAGTTGATCCAGGCCGAGCGCATGGCCGCCGTCGGCGAACTCGTCGCCGGCTCCGCCCACGAGATGAACAACCCCCTGGCCGTGGCCTCCAGCATGATGCAGTCCGTCGGAGAGATCCTGAAAGAGGACACGCCAGAGGAGCTGCTCGAAGACCGGCGGCTGATGACGGAGAATGTCCGGCTCGCCCTCAAGGACCTGGGCCGCGTCAAGGAGATCGTCGCCAACCTCCTGAGCCTGTCGGACCGGACCCGGGACTACACCGAGTCCGTGCAGGTCAACATCGTGGCCGACGACGGTCTGCGGATGCTCAGGGGCTCCTACGACCGGGAGAAGATTCAGGTCGTCAAGGAATACGAAGAAGACCTCCCGACGGTCAGGGGCAACTTCGCGGACCTGGGCCAGATGGCCATGCACCTCGTCCGCAACGCCGTCGAGGCGATCAAGGGAGAAGGGACTATCACGCTCAGGACAGCGCTGGAGGACGGCCAGGTCGTCTTCGAGTGCCAGGATACGGGCGCAGGCATCCCGCCCGAAATCCGCGGCGAGATCTTCAAGCCGTTCTTCAAGACCAAGCCCCCGGCGGAGGGAACCGGCCTGGGGCTTTACATCTGTCACCGGATCGCCGAGAAGCACGGCGGGATGATCAGCGTGGAGAGCGAGGTAGGTAAAGGTACCACATTCCGGGTCAAACTCCCTGTGACGCGCTGAACAGGGCGCGGGGATTCATCCCCGCGCAGGGGGGGCTGGGGGAGGGTTTTTATCCTTTGTAGCGCGGCGATTTATCGCCGCGTGAGAAGAATGCGTTTTCGATAGCGCAGGGTTGGGAACAGGGTGGTGGAACGCGACGACCAGGAGCGTTTGGCGGGGCGGACCTCATGGGAGTGTTTGGTGGGGAGGAATTCATCGCCGCGTCACGTTTTCATAAAGGAGCACACCATGCCTAAAACGCACGAAAAAGCCTCTCCTCCCCAGATCCGCCACATGGCCAGCCTCTGGACCCTGTCCGGCTACGGCGGCCGGAAGGGGGAGTGGTCCATAGAGGAGAAGCTGAAGCACATCAAGGCCGCCGGTTTTGACGGCTTCCTGGGCCGGGTGCCGGTCGTGACGCGGGAGCACGTGGAGCGCCACGGCCTCCTCTTCGCGGCCACCACGGACATGGGGAGCGCCGCCGAGGTGATGCCCAAGTTCAAGGCGATTAAAGAGGTCGGCGCGGCCTGCGTCAACGTCCAGATGCTCGACCACGACACCCCCACGAAGACCGCCGTGGCCCTGGCCCGCCGGGTGATGGCCGCCGCGGACAGACTCAACATGAACGCCTCCATCGAGGTCCACCGGGACACCTGCACCGAGACCCCGGAGAAGGCCTATGCCCTGGCCGAGGGCTTTGAGAAGGCCGAGAGGCGTCCCCTCAAGATGACCTGGGACTTCTCCCACCCGGCCATCGTCAAACACCTCGCCCCGCCCTACTGGGATCGTCTCGCGGAGCGCGTGGACCTCATCCAGCTCGCCCAGCAGTTCCACTTCCGGCCCTTCAACGGCCACCACTGCCAGATCCCCGCGCTCAACCATAAGGGCGACTTCACGCCGGAGTTCCTCCACTGGCTGCCCTTTGCGGAGAAGGTCATCGAGGCCTGGCTCCAGGCCGCCACGCCGGGCCGGGAGATGTTCGTCTGCCCGGAGCAGGGACCGCCCAGCTACGCCCTCTCCGTCTTCCCGGATCGCTGGAAGGACGTGCAGGCCATCCGCGACGAGGTCGACAAACTCTGGCGCAAGCACATCAAAAAGTGGAAGCCGAAAGAATAGATACCACCCCACCCCTCGTGTCGGCGGCCCATGCCGCCGACCCACTTTTCTTTGGGCGAGCAAAGAAAAGTGGCAAAATGGCCGCTGAGAAGATGCCCCTTGATTGCTGGAGTTTTGATCTAAGGTGATACCCAATGAGTGCTATTCTTTACTATGTCGCCGACCCCATGTGCTCCTGGTGCTGGGGCTTTCACCCCGTCCTCCGGAAGGTCAAGGCATCCCTCCCGGCGGACGTGCGCCTGCGCTACGTCATGGGCGGCCTGGCGCGCGACACGGACGAGCCCATGCCCGACGAGGTGCGGGCCTACGTCCAGAATGCCTGGCGGGAGGTGGCGGCCCGCACCGGCGCGACATTCAACTGGGATTTCTGGACCCGCTGCCGGCCTCGCCGGTCCACCTACCCGGCCTGCCGGGCCGTGCTCTGCGCCGCCGCGCAACAGGAGGACGCCGGCCCCCCCTGCTTCGAGGCCGTGCAGCGGGCCTACTACCAGCAGGCCCGAAACCCCTCCGATACGGACACCCTGGTGGCCCTGGCCGGCGAACTCGGCCTGGACACGGCTCGCTTCGCCGCCGACCTCGCCTCCCCGGAGATCGACGAGCGCCTCCACGCGGACTTCGCCCTGCGCCGGCGTCTCGGCATCCGGCAGTTCCCCAGCCTCGTCCTGGAGCAGGGCGACCTGCAAACGCCCATCACGGTCGGCTACGACGACGCAGAGCCTGTCCTGGCCCGACTAACCTTAGCCCTGAACCAGGCTGTAGGGGCGACCGGCGGTCGCCCGACAGTTTAAAGGAGTCCCCTTAATGGAAGTCACGGAAAAGTTGCGCCTCACGCCCGCCCAGCGCCTCCACTTCGACATCTACGGCTACGTGCTGCTGGAGGGGGTCCTGTCGCCGGACGAGGTCAGTCGCATGAAGGCCGCCGTCCTCCGGATGAACGCGGACCCGGACCTGGCCGCGAAGCGAGTCGTCGTCAAGCGACCCAAGAGCCACTTCGCGGTGTTTGAGCGCATCATCGAGTACGACCCCGCGCTCTTTGAATACGCCGTTCATCCGAAGCTCATCCCCCTCGTGGAGGACGTGGTGGGAGGGAACGTGCGCCTGGAGGAGTCCGTGGCCATCCTGAGCCGGCGGGACCCGGAGGCGGACCCGGAGGCCCTGCGCCGGCGGCGCTACAACGTCCTGGGGTTCCACTCGGGCACCAAACACGGGTGGGGGACCTACATCGAGCAGAACCGGTTCCACTGCCTGTTCGTCAAGACCCTGGCCTACCTGACCGACGTGGGGCCGGACGACGGGGGCACGACGATGATACCGGGCAGCCACCGGACCCCCTGGCTGCAGAAGGAGATGGTGGAGGCGGCCCTGTCGGACAACGCCCTGGTCCGCCAGATCGAGGCGAAGGCCGGGTCGGTCCTGCTCTTCCCCGAATCCCTCATCCACAGCAGCACGGCCATCCGGAGTGACACGGAGCGGATCATCCTGCCCTACGGCTACACCCCCCCCATGATGCGGGAATGGACCGGACACGAGACCAGCCCGGAATTCGCTCAGGCCCTGCCGGAGGAGATGCGACGGCTGATCTCCGGGAGCGACAACTGGCGGTGGCGACGGCATTACGAGAAATAGCATCTTTTTATCGCCAGGTGTCATACTGCTCATAAGTATATCTAAAAAGGGTTGCAACCCATAGAAAACACTTGACATGAACGACAAGTTTTCCTAATATTCAGCAGTTTAACGGAATTCAATTAAATAGTGTCCCCATCTCCCGCGATCTCCGGATAAAACGGCCATGCTGCACAAGTCCTCGCCCTTCATACTGACCGCCCCCAACGGCATCCTCACCGGCCGCGACAAGGGGGAAAAGGTCCTGAACCAGGCCATGGACCACCTCCGCGCCATCGAGTTCGAGACCGTCGTCCCCCTCGACTTCGGGCAGGTGGAGTTCATCGACATCTCCTGCGCAGACGAGTTCCTGGCCCGGCTGCTGATGCGCATCGGCAGCGGAGAACTGGGCACCCGCTTCGTGTTCATCCAGGGCGTCAACCCCTCGGTCCGGGAGACCGTCGAGGCCGTGCTCAGGCTCCGGGGCCTCACGGCCCTGCTCAAGGAGGACCACCGGGTCGTCGTGGTGGGGGACCTCAAGCGCCCCATGCGCGAGACCCTCGACGTCCTCATCCAGAAGAAACAGGTCACCTCCTCCGACGTGGCCACCGCCCTGGACAAGAACGTGAACATCGTCTGCAACCGCCTGAACGCCCTCCAGCGCCTGGGCCTGATCTGCCGCGTCCGCGACGGCAGCGTCCCCGGCGGCGGGCGACAGTACTACTATGAGTCGATTGTTTGAAGGCAGTGATCAGTGATCAGACCTCACCCTCCCCCATCCTTGGAGACCTACCCTTGATACCCCCTCCCTCTCCGCGTGCGGAGAGGGAGGGGGACAGGGGGGGGGTGAGGTCTCATCCCTCGTCACTCGTCACTTGTTTTAGAGGTGCCCCCATGCTCGACCTCAGCGCAGTGAAGCGGCAGATCGACCGGATGGCCTCCGACCAGAAGCGCATCCAGAACGACTTCTTCGAGCGCATCGACCTGAGCGTCCATGAGGCGCGGGGATGGTCCGACGACTGGAAGGCCCTCTCCCACGACGTGGATGTGAGCCGGACCTCCTGGCTGGTCGCCCGCCTGTCCGGCCCGCCCGACGCCGCCTGCCCGGCCCCTCCGCGCCCCAGGCAACTCACGGTGATCGCGGCGGACGGGTCGCAGATCTTCCCCGACCGGCACGAGATCTCCTCCTGCTACCTCCTGAACATCGGCTACGTCGTCCTCCACTACGGCACCGGCGAGCGCCCCACGCTCAGCAGCCGCCCCTTCCTCTACTACCGGGAGGAGGACCTCTACGAGGAGTGGGAGGGCCGGCGCACGGCCGTCACGCGGGAGTCCGTGGGCATCCGGAGGGGGGCCCTGGAGTTCACCTTTCTGGCCGACCTCTCCGTCAAAGCGCGGGAGGAGGGCCGGTCCGTCGTGGGCCTCTCCGACGGCACCCTCATCCTCTGGTCCCTGGAGGGCCGCCCACCCGACCTCCGCGCGGCCACGCTCAGGACCTACCTCGACGCCTTCGAGCAGATGCGCCAGGCCCGCGTCCCGGTGGCCGGCTACATCAGCAGCCCCGGCAGCGCCGACGTGATCAACGCCCTCCGCGTCGGCCTCTGCCCGGAGGAGCCCACAAACTGCGACCGCTGCCCCTATAAGACCGACCGCCGGGAGCGCCCGCCGGAGATCGACCGGGGGCCGGCCCCCCTCCCGTGCAGCCCCATCGAGGGCGTCACCGACGACCTCCTGTTTGCGCGGCTGCTCAAACCGGGCGAGCGGAGCGGCGTCTTCCGCAGCCAGTCCAGGATCCTGAACGACTACGGCCCCCACCGGATAGGCTTCTTCTACCTCCACACCGGCGCCGAGATCGCCCGCGTGGAGGTCCCTCAGTGGGTGGCGGACGACCCGGAACTGCTCGACCTGACGCACGCCTGCGCCGTGGACCAGGCCGAGAAGGGCAAGGGCTACCCGATCGTCCTGTCCGAGGCCCACGAGAAGGCCGTCGTGCGCGGCGCAGACCGGGACCTCTTCTACAAATTCCTGAGGGACACCTTCGTCCAGAACGACATCCGGGCCGAGATCTCCCTCAAGAGCCTCAAGAAGCTCGCGGCGACAGTATAGGAAAGGAGATCGCCATGGACAAGGACTACATCGGGGAGGTGATCGAGAGCAGCACCGGTGATTTCCTGGCCGAGTGCCTGGAGCTGAACAGCTCCCCCCCCTTCGGGTCGTTCGTGAAGGTGGCGGGCCGGTCCCCCACCATCGGCCTCGTGTTCAGCGTCTCCACCCACTCCATCGAGCCCAACCGCCGGCCCACGGCCTACGGCAAGACCGAGGAGGAGCTGCGCCTCGAGCAACCCCAGATATTTGAACTGCTCAAGACCGAGTTCCGGGCCCTCATCACGGGCTACATCGACACCACCGGCGCCCACCCCTTCCTCCCGCCCCAGCCCCCGCGCATTCACAGCTTCTTCCACCCCTGCGACGCCGACGAGGTTCGGATGTTCACGGACACCAGCGACTCCCTCCGGGCCATCATGAACGCCCCCCGCCTCCCCACCGACGACCTGCTCATCGCCTCCGTCCGGGGCGCCTGGATGGCCCACAACCGGGACACGGCCTACCTGGTGACCATGGGCAAGGACCTGTCCCGCCTCATCCGGGACGACTACGACCGCCTCAGCTCCATCATCCGGAGGATCGCCCAGTGAAAACGCGCACCCCCCTCGGCGTCATCACAAAGGGGTCCCTCATCGAGGGCCTGGAGATGAAGCTCGACCCCTCGCAGGGCGTGGAGGACGTCAAGGCCGGCAAGTTCGTGGTCATCGAGGGGGCCAAGAACGAGTTCTTCTCCATGATCACCGACCTCCGCCTCGACGCCACCAACCCGGAGGTCCTGATCCACCCGCCCCAGGAGGACAACCCCCTCCTCCACGAGGTCCTCAACGGCACCAGCACCTACATCTCCGTCTGCCTCCGCCCCATGCTGATGCTGGAGAAGGGGCAGTCCCTGGCCAACGACGAGACCCGCCCGGTCAAGACCATCCCCCCCCACTTCTCGCGGGTCAGCGAGGCCGAGGAGGCCGACGTGGCCCGCGTCTTCGGCAGCGAGTCCATGGGCGACCGCTACTTCAACATCGGCACGCCGCTCGACATGGAGACCCCCGTCTGCCTCGACCTGAGCCGGTTCGCGGAGCGGAGCAACGGCATCTTCGGCAAGACCGGCACGGGCAAGAGCTTCCTCACCCGCCTGGTCCTGAGCGGCCTGATCAACAACGAGAAGGCCGTCAACCTGATCTTCGACATGCACAACGAGTACGGCTGGAAGGCCGTGCAGGAGTCCGGCGTCGGCAAGGGCGCGTTCGTCAAGGGCCTCAAGCAGCTCTTCGGCGAGAAGGTGGCCATCTTCTCCCTCGACCCCAAGTCCACGCGGGCGCGCGGCGTGCAGCCCGACCACGAGGTCGCCATCACCTACGATCAGGTCGCCGTGGAGGACGTCATCCCCCTGCAGGAGGAGCTGCGGCTCAACCCCACGGCCGCGGAGTCCGCCTACCTCGTCTATGCCATTTACAAGGAGAAGTGGCTGCGCACGCTGCTGAGCCAGGATGGGAAAGACATAGAGGAATTCGCCAAAGACATCGGGGCAAACCCCATCTCCCTCGTGGCCCTCCACCGGAAGCTGAAGCGGTTCGAGCGCTACCCCTTCTTCGTGGACCGCCTCTCCGGCCCCGACGCGGTCGACACCATGATGGACTACATCGACCGGGGCATCCACATCGTCCTGGAGTTCGGCCAGGAGACGAGCGTCCTCTGCTACCTCCTCGTGGCCAACATCATCGCCCGCCGCATCCACGAGAACTACATCCACAAGAGCGAGAAATATTACGCCTCCCAGGACATCAAAGACCAGCCCCGGCAGCTCATCATCACCATCGAGGAGGCCCACAAGTTCCTCAACCCCTTCACGGCCAAGCAGACCATCTTCGGCACCATCGCCCGCGAGATGCGGAAATACTTCGTCTCCCTCCTCATCGTGGACCAGCGCCCCTCCGGCATCGACGAGGAGGTCCTCTCCCAGATCGGCACCAAGATCACGGCCCTCCTCAACGACGAGAAGGACATCCAGGCCGTCCTCACCGGCGTGAGCAACGCCGCCGGGCTGCGCAGCGTCCTGGCCAGTCTGGACACGAAACAGCAGGCCCTCATCCTGGGCCACGCCGTGCCCATGCCCGTCGTGATCAAGACGCGGGACTACGACGAGAAGTTCTACCGGGACATGGGCTGCCTCCCGCCCGAGGAGCGGAAGAAAAAGACCAAGAAGGACATCGCCGACCTGTTCGGCGAGGCCGGGGAGGTCGTGGAGGACCTGGTGGCCGTCGGGTCCGACAGGCCGGGCAACGTGGTACCGTTCCGCAAGCGGTGAGGAAGTGAGAAGGAGATGAAGCTATGCGCAACGTAGAATTCAACTGGTTAATCGCTCACCCGGAAGAGACTCAAAAGTTCGCCGGTGAGTACATCGCCCTCGTGGGAGAGGCCATCGTCGCGCACGGGAAAGACTTTGAGGCTGTCCTGAAAGAGGCCGGACAAAAGACTGGTCGGGAGCCTTTTATTTATAAAGTCCCTGCTTCTGACCGGGAGCTCGTAGTATGATAGAGTTCCCCTTCGAGCGGCGTCCTTCAGCCCGTTTGGGCCACCTTCTCAAACCTATCATTCCGGTGCGTTTGGTTGGGCCTGCTCGTTCCGTTAATCTTTTCATGCTCCTGGATTCAGGAGCCGATCTGTCCATGTTACCATACTCCGTTGGTCGCGCATTGGGTTTTCAGTTGGACATGACGACCCGGAGTGAAGTACAGGGTATTGGAGAAGGGGCCGTTCCATACGTCTTGGCAGAAGCTCAGATGTATATTGGCGATATACTGGTAACGGCACGTGTGGGATGGGCTCTTATTGAAGAGATGCCGTTTATTTTGGGACGCCTCGATGTGTTTAGCCAGCTTGCCATTGAGTTCCGAGAGTTTGATAACTTGATACGTATTTCAGTTCGTGGGGAAGTGTGAATGGTCTCGGTACGAGTTCCTGGAACACGTGGTCCGCACGGCCAAGGCCAAAGCTAAAGCATCAAGGTGAGGAAGATTCGTTATGTCAAAACCTATGGCTCACGTTTTCATTGTTAATCCTGATACATTCCCAGTACATTTGGAATATCAATTCGCCGGCACAACAGCAGGATCTCACCAGCAACGGAATTTCGGCCTCTACGCAGACATTGCTCGCGTACGCTCAGGTCATCGAGCATACTTTTATTTACTTCGGCAAGGATTTTACGGCCCCTTTAAGGTTGATCCAGATAATCAGGGGGTATGGTGGGATAGGTTCAACCCTACGTTTTTACAAGGCAGACTGAACCTCAGACTGATCTACCGGGTTAAAGTTATAGCTGACAATACCTATTCAGTCGCAATCAGTGAGTGGGATGCATTAGATCGCTATCTCCGAGATCCAGAACATTGTCTATGGTCACTTGTTTATCGGAAACTCAAGGGTGAACGCGGATGTACAATGATTTTCCCTTGGGAAGATGATTTCTTGCTGTCTCTTATACGCGACAGAAATGACCGCGAAGGTAAAGCACCTCTGCAATACAGCGAGGTAGAACACTTATCTTGGAGTCCAGAGACAAAGGAAATTAAAGTTGTCCCTGGGGCGTTCCCCGCCTATGATCCTCCTGATCGGGAACACATCCTTTTCCCCGAAGATCCACTCGATAAACTTCGCGCTTCTTCTGGATCAGAAGTACACCTTCAGGCATTTCTTACACAGAATTATGGACGTTTTCCAGATAGTGAGGTCATATTTGGTCCGACAGAAACTATCCGATGGGTAGGAAATGAGGTTGCCTGCGGACTTGGCATGCAGAAAATAGACCTGTTTGTAATTAACGAGGAACCGAATGGTCAAAAATTCAGAATTATAGAGCTCAAAAAAGACCCTCCTGACGAGGAAACAGTTTGGCAACTTGAGCGTTATATTGACTGGACAAAACGGTTCATTCCTGGAGCAACTTCTCAAAATATTCAACCGATTCTCCTATGTCGCAATCTGGGGCTACTTCAGTTATCAGAGAGTGTTATAGCCTCTTTCCGAGAGTTCAATGTCCACAACTTCGCTTTACCCCTTGAATATATTGAGCGTGTGAGAGACACAGGTTCAAACGGTGTACGTTTTCGCAAACTGGAGTTAGGCAGATGAACTACATTGGCAGCAAGCATTCCCTCCTTCCCTTCCTCGAAGAACACATCCTGGAGTTCGCAGGCCCGAAAAATGCTCAAACCCTCTTCGACCTCTTCGCCGGCACCGGCATCGTCGGCCATCACTTCAAGAGACTCGGATTACATATCATCGCGAATGACATTCAATACTATAGCTTCTGCCTCAACCGGGTGTATGTGGGCGTGGATCGTGAACCGGCATTTGTCGGCATAGCGGACGATCTTCCCCGGCCAGCCTGCCTTCTGGTCTACGACAGCGTCGATATCGTCCTGGAATACCTGAACGGCCTCGAAGGAACCGAAGGATTCGTCTACCGCCACTACTGCCCCGGCGGCACGTCCGGCGCAGAATTCCCTCGTCAGTACTTCACGGACGAAAACGGAAAACGGTGCGACGCCATTCGCCTTCAGATAGAGGAGTGGCACAAGAACAGGCAAATCTCGGACGACGAGTATTTTTACCTCCTCGCCAGCCTGATCGAAGCCATCGACAGGGTGGCGAACACCGCCTCTGTCTACGGCGCATTCCTCAAGCACATCAAGCCCAGCGCCCGCAAGCCGCTCCGCCTCGAAAGGCTGGAGATCGTCCCTGCCCGAAAGCGTCAGAGGGTCTACAACGAAGACGGCGTCGCGCTGGTGGACAGGTTCCCCTACGACATCCTCTACCTGGACCCGCCCTACAACCACCGCCAGTACTGCACGAACTACCACGTGCTTGAGACCATCGCCCGGTACGACAACCCGCAGCTCTACGGCGTCACCGGCCTGCGCGAGTACAGCCAGCAAAAGTCCGCCCTCTGTAATAAAAAAGATGCCCTCAGGGTCTTGGAGGACATCCTTCAGCGCACCCCGGCGCGATACGTCTTTTTGAGCTATAATAATGAAGGATTGATGTCCCGGGAGGAAATAACCGGGACGATGGCGCGATACGGGAGGGTTGAGCTGAGAAAGAAGGAATACTCGCGGTTTCGTGCGGATATAGATCGAGAGAACCGGAAATACAGGGCCAATGGGGTGATGGAATACCTGTTCTGTCTCAGAAAATCACGGGTTGAGAAAAAGGGTACCATGACATAATCTGCCAGAGGATCATCCGCTTTGAAATCCTCCTCTCGCCAACCTCCCCGGCCCCGCCGGCCAAAGGTCAGTCTCCCCCGCGCCCTGTCCAAGCTCGGCCACTGCTCCCGCACGCAGGCGCAGGCCCTCATCGCCGCCGGGCGCGTGCAGGTCAACGGCAGGGCGCGGACGGACGCGGCGTTGCGCGTGGACCTGGAGCGCGACCGCATCGAGGTGGACGGCCGACGCCTCGCCCCGGCGGACAAAGTCTACCTGATGCTGAACAAGCCGCGCGGCCTGGTCACGACCGCCTCCGACGAGGAGGGCCGCCCCACGGTCTACACCTGCCTGCCGGAGCATCCCTATCTGGCCCCCGTAGGCCGGCTCGATAAGGCCAGCGAGGGGCTCCTGCTGTTCACCAACGACACCCGATGGGCGGACCACATCCTGTCGCCCGGTTCCCACATCGAGAAGGTCTACCACGTGCAGGTGGATGGCCCGGCGGACGAGGCGCTCCTGCAACAGATGGTGGAAGGCGTCACGGATGAAGAGGACTTTCTCGCGGCGAAGCGCGTGAGCGTGCTGCGTCGGGGAGGTCGCAACACCTGGCTGGAGGTCGTGCTGGACGAAGGGAAACACCGGCACATTCGCAGGCTCCTGATCGCGCTGGGTGTGGAGGTGCTGAGGCTGGTCCGGGTGGCCGTCGGGCCGCTCACGCTGGGGGATCTGACCAAGGGTAAGTATCGCCGTCTGACGGACGAGGAGAGAAGGGCGCTGGAGAACGCCGCGCCCTCTGCGAGAAAAACTCGATGATTCTGCCAAAGGAGACCCCCATGGACGAGGCCATCCGGCACTTCACCCGGAAGTTAGCCTATGAGACAGACCCCTACGACCTGCGCGAAGACCTCCGGAAAGGCGAGAAGATCGTGGTCATCGACGCCCGGTCGCGGGACGTGAAAGAGTTGATCGGAGGGATCGAGTGGTGGAAGAAGGATGGGTACGAGACGGAAGGGAAAGGGTGATCCTGGGATGAGAGCCGCCAGGGTGTTCTGCTTTAAATCAGCTTTGCCACAGTCCCCACCACGGCCCAGTAGATGGCGGCCTGGACGATTCCTGAGCTGGGCAGAATCTTGACGTCGTAGCCAGGCACCGGCGTCAGCGAGTCCCTGTAGGGCCACCGGGGGCGGATCACGTAGTCCGGCGTCGGGCCGTCCAGCTCGGCGTCCGTGCCCGCGATGACCTCCACGATCAGCCCCCCTGCGCGCCGGACTGCCTCGTAGGCCTTCGCCGGGCGGCGATAATATCCCAGGAAGAAAAACAGGTCCCCCGGCCTCATCCGCCCCTCCAGCTCCGCCGCCGACGGCGTCTCTCCCGACATCGCCTCTAAGCGTTGCATAAACTTCGGGTCTCCGGGAGCGCCCCACTGATACACGGGGAAGTGCGGGATCAGAAACGCGTGGATCCGGTTCCCCCGCCCCCGGACCTCCGCGCACGCCCGCGCCACCTGTTCAATGGCCGGCGCCTCCTCCCGCAGCGCCCGGAGACACCCCCCGATCTCCTCCAGATACATCCCACCGATCTGTCCCGCAGGGAGGGGCGGAACCCCGTGCGTCTCGTGGAAGCGGTGATGGCGGTACCGGGCATTCCGTTCCCGCGCCCCCGGCACCAGGACGCTCTGGTACATCGTCGCCATGCGACCCCGGCGCGTAAGCGCTGCGACCATCTCCCCCGTAAAGGCCCACAGCAGCACAAGATTTTGCAGCGAAACCAGCGGATAGGCCTCCCCACCAAACCGCTCGATCACCCCCGGCGGCAGCGGCGACGCGCTCTCTATGAAGGCGTCCACGTGCGCCAGGAACGCCCCGGAGATCTCCCCCGGAGGGGCCGGTCCTATGCCGACCACGAACGCCCTGCCCTCCCGCAGCCGCCCCAGCAGCGCACGGTCCTGCTCCGGCGTGGTGTTCGACCCCCCTACGATGGCCGTATCCCGCCGAGACA
>Ga0156186_1433_pt1 | contig 31778 bp, 29 predicted proteins | sample RifCSPlowO2_12_FD_107839 | JGI IMG/M metagenome (GOLD analysis project Ga0156186, IMG submission 107839) | Candidatus Handelsmanbacteria bacterium RIFCSPLOWO2_12_FULL_64_10
TGGTTGTAGAGGTCGATGTTCTTCTGCGCGTTGGACGCCAGGTTCGTCTTCTCCGCGTCCGTCAGCGGCTTGGGCGACTCCGATCCGTCGGCGTTCGCCGTCCAATCCGTCCAGTATTTCCAGCTCTGCACGAACGCCGGAGTCGGCAGGAAGTACCACTGCCAGTTGTTCTTCCCCCCCTGGTTGCCCCCCACCCAGTTGGCGTTGTACGCGGCCTTGAACGAGAAGTTGTGGCTGAACGACTTCTTGAACGACACCTCGAACCCGCGTGAGCTCGAGAAGTTGTCGTTGTGCAGGACCTGCGTGTAGTTGGTGGCCCCCCCCTTCGGGTCGTGGATGTAGGTCCCCGTCCCGCCGCTCCGGAGCCCGCCCCGGAAGTCCCGGTAGAACGTCGTGATCCCCAGCACGTAGTCGCTGACGAAATTCCAGTCGAACCCGATCTCGAACGTGGCCGTCCGCTCCGGCTTCCACCCGGTCCACCCCCACTGCGCCACGTCAAGGGGACGGGTGTTGTTCCAGACCTCCGTCGGGTCGATGACCTTGTTGTTGTTCAGGTCCCTGTCCGCGCCCAAAGCCCGCCAGTTCTCCGCATAGACGTAGTGCAGGTCTAAAAACTGGTAGAACAGCCCCGTGAAGAAATGCGCCGCCAGGGAGGAGCTGATCGGGTGAGACACCCCGAAGCGGGGGCTCCAGGTCGTCTTGATCGGGGCCTTCTGGCCGTTTTCCGCCCCGTTCGCCTGTCGCATGCGCGTCAGGGAGTTGTACATCGGCGTGTACCAGATCGCCGGGAACAGCCACTCCTTCCGGTCCAGGTCCAGGAAGTCGAACCGCAGCCCCGCGTTCACCACCAGCCCCTGGAACTCCATCTTGTCCTGGACGTAGACCCCGCCCAGGATCGGACGGAAGGGCTTCCGGAACTGGTGGTCCTTCCCGATGAACTCCACGTAGCGATCCGTCTTGTTCGTGAACTGCTCCCGCAGGTCCCACATCGAATACCGCATCATGTCGAACCCCGTCTTCAGGAGGTGCCCCTTCGTCACCTGCGACGAGAAGTCGAGCTGGATCTGGAAGCGCGTCCGCTCCCCCTGCTGGAAGGCGTGATACGCCCGGGGCAGGTAGAACCAGCCGTCCTTGTCCCGCCGGATGTCCTCCGTGGCCGGGGGCACGTTGGAGGAGTCGATCTTCGTCCGGTATCGCGACAGACGCAGGTCGTAGAACGTCTTGGAGCTCAGGGTGTGCGTCAGGACCAGATACTCCACGTCGTTCGTGGTGAGCGTCTTGCCGTAGGTCGCCCCGGACGGCAGGAAGATGTCCCGCCCGTCGTTCTGAAGCCCTCGAATCAGGCCGGGCGGAGAGGCTCCTCCCGGCAACGCCCCACCCCCGACGTTCGGCCCGGCCTCGCGGAAGCCGAGATACCCCTCCTGGTAGGCGTAGATCAGCCCCAGCTTGGCCTTCACGTTCGCAGTGGCCCGCCAGGTCAGACTCGTGTTGTTCTGGAAGTTCAGCGGCGTGGACAGCACGGTGGATGGGATGCTCGACGGGGACCTGGAATACTGCCCGCTGACGAAGAAAGTGAGGTCCTTGCCCAGGCCGCCAGACAGGTTCCCCTCCACGAAATGCCCGGAGATGTCCGTGTAGTCGAGCTTCTCGTGGACCAGCTTGCCCGTCCTGGGGTCCGTCTCGCTCGCCCAGGTCGGGTTATCGAACTTCGTCTGCCCCGTCCACTTGCCCGTGGCCGGGTCGATGATCAGGATGTGGTCCCGGTTGACCGCGCTGTAGTAGGAGTTCCGGCCCCAGTGCTTCTGGCCCGGCGACGTGAAGCGGTACTCCGCGTAGCCGTTCAGCCTCCCGCCCCCCTCCTTCGTGATGATGTTGACCACCCCGCCCTCGGCGTTGCCGTACTCCGCCTCCATCCCGCCCGTCAGCACGCTCAGCTCCTGGATGGCCGTCCGGTTGATCCCGGTGAACGGCGAGGCGGCCTTCCCGTCGTTGTTGGCCAGCTTGATGCCGTCCACGTAGTAGACGATCTGGACCCCCGCCCCCTCCGAGATCTCACTCCCCCGGATGCGGGCGCTCCCGTCTAAGGCCACGCCCGGCATGAGCTGCACCAGCCCCGCCGTCGAGCGGACCAGGGGGATCTGCTCGATCTCTTTGGCCGTGGCCACATACTTGCTCGTCGTCTTGTCCGGCTCCACCGGCGGCCGCTCGGCCATCACGGTGACCTCCCCCATCTGGATCGCCGTCTCCTTCAGGGAGAAGCCGACCGTCGTCGTAAAGTCCGCAGCCACCTGCACGTCCCGCTTCGTCTCGCCCTGGTAGCCCACTAAGGTCGCCGTGAGCGTGTAGGTCCCCGGCTCCACGGACAGGACGATGTAGGTCCCGGACGCATCCGTCACCCCCCCGCGCCGGGTCCCGACGATCACGACGCTCACCCCCGGCAGCGGCTCCCCGCTGGTCGCGTCCTTCACGACCCCCGTGACCTTCCCCGTCGTGCCCGCCTCAACCCCCCCGGCGCTCACGAACAGCGACAGGATTAAAAACCATACGAGTTTCTTCATTACAGGACCTCCTCAAATACGACCCAACCCCCCATCCCCCTTCCCCGCAGGGGAAGGGGGAGCAAGCTGTTCTCTCCCCTCTCCCTTTGGGGGAGGGGCCGGGGGAGGGGTCTCCTTTACAAATAAAACCTCAACGCGACCCTCACGTCCCCCATCTGGATCGGAAACACCTCCTTGACACCCCACGCCTCCATCGGGTTCAGATGGCCGAAGACCATGTGATACCGACAGCGCAGGTCCAGCGCCGCCCTGGGACTCATCATAATCTCCGTCCCGAACCCCAGACTCACCCCGAACGACGTGTTGTTGTCCTCTCTCGGCTCCAGGACCAGGCTGGGATTGAGCGGCTCCTTCTTCTGGCCCGGATAGATCAGGTTCTCCGTCCGGTTGACGTAGTTGTAAAACCCCGTGCCGACGGCTATGTAGGGCGACGCCTTGCCGGAGGAGCCGGACCGCTTCGGGCCGAAGTAGATCACGGTGTTGATCAGCCCCGAATTCACCGTCATCCTGTTCCGCGCCGACGGACTCGGATAGGGCTTCTTGTCCACCCCCCAGATGAACGACTTCTTCTCGATCCTCCCGTGGTTGAACCGGCCATAGTGATACTCAAACTCCAGGGCCATCCCCCTCGCCGAAGCCAGCATGTAGCTCAGATTCGCCCCGAACTCCGGCGCGGGCTTGTGCCAGGTGTTGAACTCCGACGTCGGGACCAGATAGTCCGCGAAAAACCCGATCCCATACCGGCTCGACGCCCCCTCCGCGCCATAGCCGGGGGATGCCGCCATCAGCAACCCCGCCACTCCGATGAACACATAGAGCCTTTTTCTCAAGGTCCTCCTCCTTCCCTCCCCACGAATGGGACTATTTAAAAAAAAGCCCCCACATTGAACCGTTCAACGACGTCCAACATGGAGACCCTCTGACGCCATTACCCCCTCCGAACGAGAGGCCAACAGGTGCGCTTAACATCCTGATGTCTCGGACATAACGATCCTTTTATGCAACAAATATATCACAACCTATAGAACAGTCAAGCGTTTTTTAAAACAGACGCGGCCCCCCTCTCTCCCCCATTGCCGGAGATCAGGCTATTCCCCCTCCCTCCCCCACACGTGGGGGGAGGGAGGGGGCACAAGCTTTTCTACAACATAGGGGGAGGGTAGGGGGTTGTCATGCCTCCCGCAGATATCGAGCGGCGTCCTCCGGCGGCGTGGGGTTGATGTAGAACCCCGTCCCCCACTCGAACCCGGCCACGCGGGTCAGCCGGGGGATGATCTCCAGGTGCCAGTGAAAGTCATAGGGGAGCGTGGTCCAGTAGCCCGGCCTTCTGGGCCCCATGGAGGTGTTGGGGGCCGTATGGAGGACAAAATTGTAGGGAGGATCGTTCAGGGTCACCTTCAGACGCCGCAGGACCTCGCACAGCGCCCTGGCAAACCCCTGCCCATCCCCTTCCGAAAGGTCTCCAAAGTCGTGGGCGTGCTGTCTGGGCGCGAGAAAGACCTCGAACGGAAACCGCGAGGCGAACGGCGCAACGGCCACGTATTGCCCGTCATCGTACACGATGCGGTCCCCCGATTCGGCCTCCTGCCGGATGACGTCGCAAAAGAGACATCGCTCCTTCTGCACGTAGTGCTCCCGTGCCGCGTCCAGCTCCTGCGCCACGGTCTTGGGCGTCACCGGCGTGGCGATCAACTGCGTGTGAGGATGCGCCAGCGATGCCCCGGCGGTCACCCCGTAATTCTTGAAAATGAGGATGTAGCGAAACCTGGGGTCGCGTTTCAGGTCGTTCAGGCGCTGTCGATAGACGTCGATGAGCTGCCCCACGTGCGCCTCGGGGAGATCGGCCAGGTTTTGATCGTGGCAGGGCGTCTCGATCACCACCTCGTGCGCCCCCACCCCGTTCATTTTGTCGAACATCCCCATCCCCGCCCTGTCCAGATCCCCCTCGATCCGGAGGGCGGGGAACTTGTTGGAGACCACCCGGATGAGCCACCCCGGCCCGTTGGCCTGCCCGTCGGGGCGCCGGACGGCAAAGATCTCCGGAGGGGTCTTGTCCTCATTCCCCTCGCAGAACGGGCAGAACCCCGCCCCCCCCGAGGACGCCGGCTCCGGCGGAAAATCGGACGGCCTTCGCGCCCGCTCTGTGGCGATGATCACCCACCGCTTCTGAATCGGATCGTGCCGCAACTCAGGCATGCACTACCCCTCCGTAACACCCCGAAACGGAGAAACGGGGAATCGGGGAACCGGGGAAAAGACCTCTTCTCCGCTTCTCCGCTTCGTTTTTACCTTGGCCACCCCATGATCGAGAACGTCTGCCGGAAAAACACCTCCTCCACCCCGTTTTTCTGCACGTCCCCTCGCTTGCCGACTTCAAAGGAGAGGTCAAAGCGGCCCCATCCCCCCCGGAACGGGAGGCCCATCCCTGCGCCCAGGGCCATCTCCGTCACCGCCCCCCCACTGCCCGGCAGTCCGGCATAGTGGAGGACCTTTCGGCTGACGCCCATCCGCAGGGGAACCCGCTTCCCCCTCCCCAGAGGGTCTTCCTGCCCCGTCACATAGTTGATCCCCGCCGCCAGGCCGTAGGCGTTCCGGTAGCGAGACGGGTCCACCTCTCCCCACAGGGAGGCCGTGACATCCGCAGCCACCGCCCATTTTCCCCCCACGAAGGCCATCCCCCCCCCGAAGGAGGTGGGCAGACGCACCTTGACGGAAGAGAGATCTTCCACCGAGAAGGGGGTCTTCAGACGGCGGGTCTGGGTGAGGCTCGCACGAGGGGTCAGAAAGGCCCCGACGCTGAACCCCCCGCCCGCCCGGTAGGCCGCGCCGACGGTCCAGCGCACCCCCCGATGCCCCCGGCTGATCTCGTCCTGCGAAGGGAACAGGGTGTCCGATCTTGCAAACACCCGCGTCCATGTCTCGCGGATCGTGCCGATCACGACGGCGTCTATGTTGCCCCCCAGAAAGAGCCGGTCGTTCGACAGGCGGACCCCCATCCCGACCGAGATCGCCTGCAGCCCGCCCCGCACCCTGAGTTTCAGCGTATCCGGCTCCACGTTACCCGGCTCGGGCTGCGCGAAGCTGAAGTTGACGCCGGTGACCGGCTCTATCCCGACGCGGAAGACCGTCCACTTTCCACGGGGCGCCACGAGACGCACGTGGCCGACATCCCCCTCGGACAGCCGGTTCTCCACGAAACGATCCTTCGCCCTGCGCTGCTCCGCCCTGAACAGGGCGGAGAGGGCCGGCCTCCGGAATGAACCGAGCACCGCCGGGTTCAGACGGATTAAATTCTGCCCGTCTAAAAGCGCGACGCCCGCCCCCCCCATCCCGCTCCCCCGCCCGTCCGGGATCCACTCCTCGTCGCCCAGCCCGATCCCCGAAAAGACCGTGGCCGCGCCCCCCCCCTCGGCAGAGACCAGGGTCAGCGCCACCGCCAGGCCGATGATCCACGTTCGCATGGAGAACCTCAAAGAAATGAAGATAGGGGGCATGGGAGAGTGGGAAAGTAGAGCAGGCCCTCGCCTACCCCCAAACCCCCTCCCTCTCCCGTGTACGGGAGAGGGAGGGGGCTTCAGGCTGTCTGTAGGTTTGGGGGAGGGTGAGGGCCTGCCCCTCTCTCCCTTCTCCGCTTCCCCCTTCTCTTTTTTATTCCGTCCCAGGCGGCAGAGAGTACACGATTGTCAACCTCGGGTTCCTCAACACCACCCACGAAATCAGGTCCGCCCCCCCCACCGGCAGGAGGACGACGCCGCGGTTCTCGACCTGCCCCGTCGTCCATGCCTGGACGACGAACGGGCCGATCTCCACGGACAGGGAAGTCGCCCCGGCCAGGACCTCCACCGTCCCGCCCTGCGCAATGCTGGTATCCCTCGTCGTCGGGCTGATGACGAGACGGTCCACCCCCAGAACCACGCCCGCCGGGAAGGACCCCGGCTGGGCCACCTCCGCCTCCAGACGCGCCGAGTTGATCGTCGCCCGCCTCGGCAGGCTGTCCGGGAGGGGAAAGGTCAGGTAGGTCCAGTACCGAAACCCCGTCCCCACGGTCAGAGAGGCGCTGTCCGGGCCGCCCCCCTCCCTCACCCCGTAAAACGTGTCGTGCGCCGCGATGAGGGTCAGAGTTTTCAGACTGTCCGGCGTCTCATACGTCAGGACCAGGCGGGGGCGGCTGATGCCCTCCTCGAGGGCGTTCGTCGCCACCCACGTGGTGAGAAACTGCGCGCCGGGGGCGGCCTGTAAAGCCACCTCCACGGTGTCCAGGGTCCCCGCCGCCCGGCCCGTAACCCGGAGCCGGCCCCGCACGAACGACGGGGCCAGGTCGATGACCGTCGTGTCCGCCTGATCCGCCATCTGGACGAAGTCGATGCGCCCCAGCGGGATCGGCGCCTCAACCCCGCGCGTCGTGTCCGCGAAGATGGACTGCTCGTCCCACCCCGCCAAAGGCTGCCACACCGTGACGGGACCGCTCCCGACGCCCTGGGCCGACCGTCTCGTCAGCAGCAGCCGTGAGCGGACAATGCGGATGTCCTTCCCCCCCGATGCGGACAGGATCTCATCCGTAGGCGCCGTGAACCGGACCAGCGCCGTCAGGCCAATCCGATTGAGCGACCCCGCCGCCATACTCAGCAGAGACCCGTTTACGACCGGGCGAATCCCCAGATACGTCGTGACCTTTTGGGACGGCGAGATCGGATTCAGGCGAATCACCCTGCCCAGGTCTCTGCGGTCCACCAGGCCCGCCCCCACCGGGTTGGGGTTCTCCCCCCCGCACCCGACAAGCAGGACGGCCCCTCCCAGGATCAGCCATCTCATACACCACGACAAGCGATGCACACGAATCCTTCCCTGAAAATCCGGTCGCTCCACCCCGCCTGTCGCTCCCATGAGGTCGCGACCCCGGCCACTGCTCCCGGCTCGGATGTTACTCCTCCACGCCCATTCCCCCTACGCCTTCTCCTCCGCCCGTCTCAATCCCGGCAAAAAGTAGTCCTCCGCCACCACGTCCCAGCTCATCTTCGAGGCCACCCGGTAGCCCTCTGTTAGGGCCTCCTCCATCTTTGCGCGAGATCGGGGGAGACGCCTGAACACCTGTTCAGCCACCTCCAGGCTGTTGCGGGCCTCGATCCCATCCCGCACGTGCTGGCCGATGGCCAGAAGCCCGTCCAGCGACAGGTCCACACCCTGCGGGAGCCGCGTGTAGTCCGCCACGATGACGCGGTCCGACCCCTTCTCCCCGGCGGCCTTGCTCACAAACCCCACGCACCCGCAGACGTTGCTCACCACGCAGATCGCCCCGAAGCTGAGCGGCTCCACCTGCGCGATCCCGAACGGCTCGTAGATCGACTGCCCGAACTCCACGTCCGCCCCCTTCCGCAGGTCCATGAACCCCATCCCCTCCGGCATCCGGTCCCCGCACGCCCTCCGGTCCCACCCGAACTGGTTGACGTAGACGACCCGGATCGCCTTCGCCCTGGCGTTGAAGGCGTCCACCCCCACGTTGAAGTCCGCCTCGTAGCCCACCAGGTCGGGATAGCCCACGCGGTGATTCACCGGCCAGCCGTAGTCCCGCTCCATCCGCCGGACATCCTCCGGGCTGCGCGGCCCCACCAGCGTGGACAGGATGAACAGGACCCCCTTCTCCCCGGCCCGCTGGAACATCCCGTCCAGGTGCTCCAGCACCCGGAGATCCCGCCACAGCGCCTTGCTCGGCACTAAGCGCGTGACGTGCGTGAGGATGAAGTCCGGGCGAACCTTCAGCAGGGTCTCCGCATATTGCTGGAGCTTCTGCTTCGCCGCTATCTTTTCGTCCAGCGTGATCCGGAACGCCGGGATGCCGTTGTACACGAGGTCCACGGGAACCTCGCCGAACGCCTTCCCCATGAACCCGAATTCCTTGACGATGTAATCCCCCACCGCGAACAGGTTGTCGCACCGCCACGACTGCGCCACGAGGGCGTGTTTGTAGAAGTGGGACTGGTCCCCGAACACGTCATGGACGTACTTCCCCTCCGCCATCGCCCGCTCCATGACGTTGTAGAACCGCGTGTCGTGGCCGATGTGTCCCTCCACGATCGGGCGCATCGTGGCCACCTCGTGGGCGTAGAACACCGACCGGAACCTCCGATCCCCCCCCATCCGGCGCTCCAGGAGCGCCTTCAGCGCCAGGGGCATCCCCATGTATTCGTGGGAGATGATGAAATGCGCCCCCTCCTCGCCCTGCGTCAGGAGCTGCAACAGGGCGTAGGCCGGCTCCGCGAGCCGCACGTACTGCTGGTAGTCGCCCGATGCCTCGTACCGGTCCGACTGGATGCCGAACACGCGGTACAGATTATACTTGAAGTTGTTCTCGATCCGGCCTGTCAGCGCGGAGGCGTCGATCAGCAGGATCTCCGGGTGCGTCGTGATCCCCGCGTCCCGGTCCGAGAAATTCCGGATGCCGTAGACGACATTGACATTGTACCGGTCCTCGACCTGCGCCATCTGGGCGCGCATGCCCCGGCGGTCCACCCCCGTGATGGAGGAGTAGATCACCTCGCCGTTCCGCTCGACGGCCTCCTCGTCGTTCAGCGAGAACAGGGGGCCGAGCAGGATCGTCCGCCCCACCGCCTCCTGGTAGCGCCGCGACGTCAGAAGCCCCTGCAGCACCGCTCCGATCCCCCCAATCTTGTGGAGCGCCTCGTGCGTCACGTGAATGACCGTGCTCATAAACCCCTCCTTAATCCATCATCATATTAATACACCAGCTCACCAGACTGATGACGAACGCCCCCTTCACCGCCGTCCAGAGCCCGTCGATGTGGAACCCCTGGACGAAGTGTCCAAGCCCCCACAGGATCACGCCGTTCACCACGAACGTCAACAGCCCCAGGGACAGGATATAGAACGGGAACGCCACGATGAACAGGACAGGCTTGACGAAGGTGTTGATGATGCCCAGCAACAGCGCCACCACGATGATCGTGCCCGGCGTGTCGGCCTTGATGCCGGAGAAGAGATACGTTGCCGCCAGCACCGCCAGCGCCGTGCTGGCCAGCCGGACCAGAAAGCTGAGCATGGTCAGTAGACCTTATCGATGACTATATCCACGCCCTTCTGCCCCGGCTTCACGGGCGTCTTCGTCGCCCCCTCCATGTCTCCGGGGTCCGGCTGCCCCACGCGCCCGTCCTGGTCGATCCGGGCCACGACGTACATCTCGTCGATCTGCGCGAACTCCAGCCCCTCCCCGAACATCGGCAGCACGTCCGCCTGGCTCAGGCTGTAGGAGAACGGAAACGCGGGTACGGGCAGGCGCAGCACCGCGTAGGGCGCGCCCCCCTGGGCGCGCTCCTTCGCCATGACAAACAGCGTGGCCCCCGCCGGGATGCGGCCCGCCAGCTCCGGGGCAATCGTGATCGTCCCGGCGACGGATTTTTCATCCGCTGTCAGCTTTTTATCCGTTGCATAGGTCCGCTCGCTCATCGGCGTCATCCCCTTCTGGGGGGCCTGTGGAGCGGCCGCGACGTGCGGATTGGCAGGTTTCGTCGCCGCCTGCTGCGCCGGGGGATTCACGTCCCCCCTCTCAAAGTTCTGGCTGCACGCCAGGCCGATCAGCCCGGCCAGCAGACATAGGACTCGGATGTATCTCATAAAGTTCCATGGGGTGGGTAGTCTCGCGTCCTTCGCGTTCCCGCGCACAAAAACCGGGTCACGCCAGCGACGCAACCCGTCACGCCCAAAACAGGTTGTAATATACCCTTCTGCCGGGGAGATGTCAAGAGACGAGTAGGGGCGGTCTCGAAGTCCGCTCTGCCAGTTTCTTCATCCCCAGCCACTGAACAAACAGCACGAACACGGGAAAGACCTGCTTCAGGGCCATCACGCTGAAAGAGGCGTAGAACTTCACGGCGAGAAACCAGGGATTGAAATGTCGCCAGAACGTGTAGGACTGGGGCTGAAGGTGGGTCAGCAGCCGACTCTCCACGGTCAGGAGAAGGTCCACGACGTGGAACGTCAAGAACAGCGGGAGGCCGGTCAGGAGGAGGACAACTCGATGCTTTAACAGCAAGCGAGGGATGGCGCTCAACAGCGCCAGGTAGAGGATCAGGTTGTAGGAGAGGAACCGGAAGGAGATGCGCTCGGTGACGCCCTCCTGCGAGGGAAGAAGGGTCTGCCAGATCACTTCGGGGTAGGCATCTGTGAAGACGATGGAGGCGTCGTGCGGGCGGAGCCATCTGACGATCCCCTGCGCAACCGGCGTCACTGCACGGGCATAGAAGGGCAACAGAGGTCCCGCAATCAGGCTCCAGACGATAAAGGCCAAAATGAGTCTCAGACCAAAGCCCCACGCCTCACACCTCATGCCTCACGCCTTATGTAATGCGCCCAGAACCCGAAAACGAAAACGACCAGAACGCCCTGCCCGATCTGGTAATGGAAAAAGTCGATATACGACGGATGGACGGCCATCACATACAGCAACATGGCCACCCGCAGCAGGTTCAGGACGAACAGGATCGGCAGATAGACCAGCAGGGCCTGCCCTCGCCGCCGCCAGGGGGCCGGATAGGCCAGAACGCCTGCGGCCATCAGGAAGACCGCCTCCAGCCCGTTGCATCCGCCCCGCACCATCACCTCCGTGTTTCCCGACCCCAGCGTGATGTCCCCGCGCCTGTCGACCGGGATAGGCAGGGTCCACATCCCCACCAGGGCGGCCCCGGCGGTGACCAGACCGGAATAGGGGAGGTCCAGAATACGCCCGGACAGGCGTTTCTCAAGCTGATACGCGCCATTGAGCAGGCCGAGCAGCAACAGGAAGGTGAGGACGATGCGGAAGGGCGGTTCGCGAACCGCCCCTGCGTTATGGACGCCTGCGCCTTCAGACACGCGCCCTCCGTCGATACCAGATCATATACCCCATCATCGCCATTGCCAGCAGGACGACCGTCCACTCCGTGAACGTCGGGATGATCGCGAAGTTGTTGGCCGCTGAAAAACTGCTCTCCACGCCCGATCCTACGGCCTTGACCCGCCAGTAGTAGGTCCCATCCGCCGGAGGGGATGAAAAGGTGTACTGGCTGGCGGTGACGCCTGTGACCGTCGTCGAACCCGTGAACCCGGAGTTGTTGGCGTACTCCAGCGTGTAGCTCGTCGCCCCTGTCACGTCGCTCCAGTCGAGCGTGATGCTCAGGTGGCGCTGGAGGGCCGTGCTGTTGGCCGTGACCAGGGTGGGGGCCGTCAGACCGATGGTCACCTTGTTGGCGTCATTCGCCGTGACAGCCGAGCCCCTGCTTCCACCGCTGGTGACAACTCCCCCAGCAGCAACCCCTACCTTCAACGCGTGTCCCTGCGTAGCGCCGGAACTGATGACGGCGGACACAATATAAAAACGTTCTATCCCACTCGGCGGTGTATCCGCCGTAGTCGCAGAAACTGTTGTGGCGCTCCCAATGTTAACTGAAGATTGGGACCCGATCTGCGTATCCCCACCGTCCAGCGTCGCATCTGTGCTCCGATACAACCGCAATGCTGAAAAATCACTCGACGTCAACCCTGTCGCCGTGGAAAGGTCGGAAATCGTTAGCGTGACCGAATTCAGATTCGCCACGCCGTCGCCGGTAAGACCGATGCTGAAAATCTTGACCTCGTTCCCCCCGGCGACTGTAGTGGCCCCGGAAAGTCCGGCGGCAGCCGTCGTTTCGTTAATGGTAAGGACAGTCACCTTCCGGACCCGGTGATTATTCTGAGTTGCAATATAGATATTTCCGGAACCATCCACAGACACCCCTGTAGGGCTCGGTAATCCTCCGGAGGTGGCCGGACCTCCATCGCCAGAAAAAACGCCTGATCCGCTACCCGCCACCGTGGTGATGTTGCCCGACGTATCCACCTTCCGAATCCGATTGTTGCCTGTATCTGCAATATAGATATTCCCCGAACCATCCACCGCTACGCCCCCAGGGGAACTCAACTGCGCGCCGGTAGCCGCACCTCCATCACCAGAAAAGCCGGCTGTCCCGGTCCCGACCACCGTGCTTATAGTGCCCGACGTGGACACCTTCCGGATCCGATGATTGTTCTGGTCTGAAATATAGATATTGCCGGAACCATCCACAGACACCCCTGTAATGGGAGCCAATCCTGCGGAGGTGGCCGGACCTCCATCGCCAGAAAAAAGGAACGATCCATTCCCCGCCACGGTGGTGATGATGCCCGCCGTGGACACCTTCCGGATCCGAAAATTGAACACGTCTGCAATGTAGATATTGCCGGAACCATCCACAAAAACGCTGTAGGGTACATTCAACTGCGCACTGGTAGCCGCGCCCCCATCCCCGGAAAAACCACTCGTCCCGGTCCCGGCCACTGTCGAAATGTTCCCCGACGTATCCACCTTCCGAATCCGGTGGTTGCTCTGATCCGCAATATAGATATTCCCAGAACCGTCCACAAAAACCCCATAGGGAGAGCTCAACTGCGCGCTGGTGGCCGCGCCCCCGTCGCCCGAAAATCCCGCCGTCCCCGTCCCGGCCACCGTGTTGATGGTCTGGCCGAAACCCACTTCGCTCGCCACTGTACACGTCAACAGAAGCGCGACACAGATCCACGTGAATATCCGCGTCATGTCGTCATCCTTCCACGAAAAAAGAGAGGCCCATCTGCCTCCCCTCTTGTCCTCCCGTGAACGGGGGGACGAGGGCACACAGATGGGCCTTATCACACTGCCTCGACCTGATGATCAGGCCATTTAGGGCGTTTGTTGTTTGTTTGTTTGTTTGTTTGTTTGTCCGCCGCCGCCTTTTTCATCCCAGGAACCCCTCCCGAAATCCTGAAACGCCCCCGACAACAGGGCATCACAATAACGCCGTTATATCTTCAACACCGGCTGATCCGGGTGAGCCGGGTTTGGCAGCAGACGGCGCTCCCGGCAGTCCACGTGCAGATCAGTCTTCTCCAGGATGGTCTGCCCGATGATGACCTCGTCACCCAGCACCAGGGCCTCCTCAACGGTGTGTCGCCCCATCAACTCCACCAGAACAGGCTCCGTGAGGTCCACCTCCTCACGCCGCCCATCCGCATATCTGACCACCTGTTTGAAGGGCCTTGCCAGACCCAACCTTTCAGCCACCAGCGAGGGCAGGACGAACGAAACAGCGCCCGTGTCGATCAGGGCGTTCGCCTCCACCGCACGGACCTCTTCGGGCTTGATCAGGTTCCGGCGTCTCAGGGCCATGTCTGCGGTGTTGGTCAACTTGACAGCGACTTTTACCTCTCCCATATCCCACCTCTGGTATCATTTCTTCCACCCGAAATGCACCCGCAAAGTTAAAGAAATCTTTGAGATAACGCAATCAAAAAGTCGTGCCTTCTCCGCCCCTCGACCAATTCATCTTTCATCCTTCATCCTTCATCCTTTCAGTACCTCCCCCTCAAAATCGCCACCAGGTCCTCCTCCACAGACGCGCGGGGCCGCTCGGTGATCCGGCCGATCTCCCTCCCGTCCCGCAGGACGATGAACGTCGGCAGGAAGCGCACGCGGTATCTCTCCATCGTGGAGTCGATCACCCCCGGCACGGCTATGTAGCGCGCCTTCAGATTCGGGCTGGCTACCTCCGCCACCACCCGCATCAGCCTGGGGACCTGGACGCGACAGCGCCCGCAGAAGGCCGAGAAGACCGCCACGACCTCGGCGGCCTGGCCCTGCGCCTTCAGGGCCTCCACGGCCTGCCGGTAGGGCTCGTAGAACCGCATCTCCGGCCCCCACTCCGGGCTGTGCCGGAGCAGACTGTCCGGCGTCACCTCCCCGACTAAGGGCGTCTTGGGAATCATGCGGACTGACAGGCCCTCCACCCGGAACGTCGGGATGGAGTCCCGGACGGCATACGTCCCGATCCGCTCCAGGCGCAGATCCTCCCCCACCCGCGCAACGCCCTCCCCGAACTGCACCCCGCCCCCGGCGGCACGGAGAAGCCCCTGATCCTTCAGGTCGAACACGATCAGGTCCCCCACCCTTCCGGACACGATCAGAGTCATTCGGCGGTCCGGGCTGCTGTAGAGCGCCCCGGTGGGGTCGATCTCCCCGTTCACCTCCACGTGCGCCACCTCGACGGCCTCCCAGAGCCCGGTCACGACCTGCCCTGCCGCTGTCGATACGTACAGGGCCGCCACGAGCCCTCCCCAGAACATCCGCGATTTTCTTCTTGACATCGGATGGCCTTTCTTTTATTTTTAGATCAATCAAAAAATAATTATAAAAATATTTTAATTTTTAATTTAAATTTTTTCAAATTTTTATTTTTGTTTTACTTAAAAATAGACCTGACCCATAAGGAGGTGCGATGCAGAAATCCCTTTCAATAAAGTTTCTATTTCTCTGTGCCGGTGTGGTCTCTGCCCTCTGGGGCTGCGATGCCGTACTCACCAAAGCCCCCCTGGGCCCAGATACCCTGGAGTCCCCATTTTCGGGTCTGACAAATACCCTGAACACCACCTTTGTCAGGGGCGATGAGAACTTCGACCACGTCTTCACGGTCAGAGAGGGGCTTGGCCCCATCTTCAACCAGCCCGCCTGCGCCTCCTGCCATCCCGGAGACGGGCGGGGCAAGCCGGACGCCGGCCTCCTGGTCCGGTTCAGCCGGGGTTCGGACCTGATCCCCCTCCTCGGAGGTCCGCAACTCCAGGACCGCGCCATCCCCGGCGTGATGCCGGAGACCCTGCCCCCCGGCGTGAACACCTCCCCCCGTCTGCCGCCGCCCGTCTTCGGCGTCGGGCTGATCGAGGCCATTCCGGAGGAGACCATCCTGAAACTCGCCGACCCCGACGACATAGACGGGGACGGCATCTCCGGTCGGCCCAACATGGTGGAGCCTGCGGAATTTGTCCCTCCCACCGAGGTCGGCAGCGGCCCCGGCCCCCGGCTCGGCCGGTTCAGCCGGAAGGCCCAGGTCGCCTCCCTCCTCCAGCAGATCTCCGAGGCATATCACCAGGACATGGGGATCACCAGCGACTTCCTCCCCGTCGAGAACCCCCATCCCCAGGCGGGCGGGGCCGTCGCCCCCGGAGACCAGGTCCCCGACCCCGAGATCCCGGCCCGCGTCGTGCTGGAGACCGTTGCCTACGTCCGGCTCCTGGCCCCGCCCCGGAGGGGGGAGATCACGGAGGAGGTCCGGAAGGGCGAGGCCCTGTTTGCGAGCCTCGGATGCGCCAAATGTCACGTCCCATCCCTCCGCACGGGCCCGAACCCCGTCCCCCAGCTCAACAGCGCCGAGGCGCGCCTCTACTCGGACCTCCTGCTCCACGACATGGGACCTGCGCTGGCCGACAACCGGCCCGACGGACAGGCCAACGGCCTCGAGTGGCGCACGACCCCCCTGTGGGGCCTCAGGCTCGTGGCTGAAAACCTGGGCGGGACGCCGTTCTACCTGCACGACGGAAGGACCTCCGACCTGTCCGAGGCCATCCGGCTGCACGGCGGGGAGGCCGAAAAGGCGCGCAACGCCTTCGTGGGCCTGAGCGACGCCGACCGGAGGGCCGTCATAGCCTTCTTGAATTCGCTATGAAAATGGATCGCCGATCCTTTCTGAAACAGACCGGCGCCGTCGCCCTCCCGCTCCTGGCCGGGTGCGCCACCGCCGGGATCGCGACGCATAGAGTCCCGGCCCGGAACGGAAGGGCCTTTGTGCCCGTCGCCGACTTCCCGGAGCTTGCGGCCGTCGGGGGCGCGATCAAGCTGCAGGTCGAGGGGAAAGGGGACCCGGTCTTTCTCGTCCGGGTGGACGAGGGCCGCTACCTCGCCCTCTCCTCCGTCTGCACCCATCTCGGCTGTCAGGTGCGGAAACTCCCGCAGTCGTTCCGCTGCCCGTGTCACGGCTCCACTTATGACCTCGAAGGGACGGTCCTTCGAGGGCCGACGCAGAGACCCCTGGCGCGTTACCGCACAGAGGCGGTGGAAGGCGGCGTGGTCATCTTTTAAGGAGCCCAAATTTAATGATTTTTAAAACGCTTAGAACCCTATATTTATGCGCGGCCGTCGCCCTGCCCTGGACCGGCGATCTCGTCGCGGCCCAGGAGGCCCCCCCCGCGCCCCCCGACTCCGTCGCGGCCCAGGAGAAGTCTCCCCCCGCGCCCCCCGACTCCGTCGACGCCTCCCGGCGCGGGAAACCCTTCGTTCAGGGCGGCTACGCCGACAAACCCTTCATCACCCGCCTCGGCGGACGGACCGTGATCGGCGGCTACGCGGAGGCCGAGTTCCGCTACGAGCGGGAGGCGGGCATCACCGAGGAGATGACCTTCGTCCCGCGGAGGTTCAACATCTTCACCCACTCCGTCGTCTCGGACCGGGTGACCATCGGCTCCGAGATCGAGTTCGAGGAGATGGGGGAGGAGATCAAGCTGGAGTTCGCCGCCGTCGACTTCCTCGCCCACGAGGCCCTGAGCTTCCGGGGAGGGGTGATCCTCTCCCCCCTCGGAAAGTTCAACCTCGCTCACGACGCCCCCTTCAACGACCTCGTGGAGCGCCCCCTCGTCTCCACGCAGATCATCCCCACGGCCCTGTCGGAGCCGGGGATGGGGCTGTTCGGCGCGATCTACCCCTCCCCCCTGTCGCGCATCACCTACGAGCTTTACGGCGTCAACGGCTTCAACGAGGGGATCATCGAGGACAGCGACAGGACCTCCGTCCCCAACGGCCGGGGGACCATCGAGGACAACAACAACCGCCCCTCCGCCGTCGGTCGGATCGCCCTCAGCCCCCGCGAGGGGATCGAACTGGGCGGGTCCTTCCACGTCGGCCCTTACAACGTCTTCCAAAGGGATGGGCTGAAGGTGGATGAGCGGCGGAATCTCTCCATCTTCGCCCTCGATTACGAACTCCGCCGTGGCCGGTGGGAACTCCTCGGAGAGTACGCGCGGGCGCACGTCGACGTCCCGCAGCCCCTCGTCGGCCTGTTCGCGCGGCGGCAGCAGGGCATCTACGCCCAGGTCAACGGCCACTTCGGGAAGGGCCTCTTCCCCGCCCTCCCCCAGTCCGTGTTCACGGCCACGCTCCGCTACGACCACGTCGATTTCGACGCGGAGGCCAGGGGCGACTCGCACCGGAAGGTCACGATCGGGCTGAACTTCAGGCCCACGGAGGACACGGTCTTCAAACTCAACTACGTGCGCAGCCGCGTGACCGACGCCGTCCCGATCTCCGTGCCTGGCGCGGCCATTCTCTTCGGCGTCGCCACCTATTTCTGAACACGGACCTCACCCACCCCCTGACCCCCTCCCTCTCCGTATACGGAGAGGGAGGGGGCATCAGGGCTTTTCTACAAGGATGGGGGAGGGTGAGGTCATTTAAGGAGACCATGATGTCTCAGCAGATGATGTCGGAGGAGAGGACAAAACTCACCCGCGTGATCGAGGACTACCTCAAGTTCATCTACAAGCTCCAGCAGTCGGGGGAAAAGGTGACCACCTCGGCCATTGCGGAGCGCCTGAACGTGTCCGCGGCCTCCGTCACCAGCATGGTCAAAAGGCTGGCGGAGATGAACCTGCTGACGCACGCGCCCTACCACGGCGTCGGGCTGACCCCGGCAGGCGCCCGGATCGCCCTCGAGGTCATCCGCCACCACCGCCTCCTCGAACTCTACCTCACCCAGGCCCTCGGCTTCGGCTGGGACGCCGTCGATGCGGAGGCGGAAAGGCTGGAGCACGTCATCTCCGAGGAGTTCGAGGCAAAGATCAACGAGGCCCTCGGAAACCCCACCCTCGACCCCCACGGCGCATCCATCCCCACGAAGGACGGGGAGATGGACCAGACCCGCTACGTGCCCCTCTCCAGCGCGTCCAGCGGCCAGCGGGTCGTCATCCGGCAGGTGAGCGACCGCGACCCCGACATGCTGCGCTACATGGCCGGCATCGGCATCGGCATCGGCATGACCGTGGAGGTCGTGGACAAGGCCCCGTTCAAAGGCCCCGTCACCCTCCAGGTCGGGGATGGACAGCACGCCCTGGGGCTGGAGCTGGCGGATCACATCTATGTCACAGCGGAATGTTGAAAATTGAATCAGGAACTCAGGAAAGCAGGAAAACCGTTCCTGAGTTCCTGAGTTCCTGATTGTCCTGAGGTGACGCTATGATCGACCCTCTCAATTCCCTGCTAACAGTCGCCCTGATTGCGGTGGCCGCCTACCTCCTGTTCCGGCCCACGCACGGCTACTTCTGGCGATGGCGGCGTGTCCGGCGGATGACCGAGCGCGTCCTGATCGAAGACGCCCTCAAGCACCTCTATGACTTCGAGTACCGGGGAGGGACGCCCACGGTGCAGAGCCTCTCCGGGGCGCTGGCGATCTCCGGAAACCTGGCCGCCGAGCTGCTGGCCCGCCTGGAGGCCCAGGAGCTGTTGAGGTCTGAGGGAGAGGGGTTTCGTCTCACCCCCGCAGGGCGCGACTACGCCCTGCGCATCGTCCGCGTGCATCGCCTCTGGGAGCGCTATCTGTCCGACGAGACCGGCGTCAAGGAGGCCGACTGGCACGGCGAGGCCGAGTACCGCGAGCACGACCTGTCGCCCGCCCAGGCCGACGCCCTGGCCGAGCAGATGGGCCATCCCATCTACGACCCGCACGGCGACCCCATCCCCACGGCCTCCGGGGAGATCGCGCCCCGGCGGGGACAGCCCCTGACGACCCTGCCCGTGGGCGAACTGGCCGCCGTCGTCCACATCGAGGACGAGCCTGAGGCGGTCTACGCCCAGCTCGTCGCCGAGGGCCTGAATCCGGGGATGCGCGTGCAGGTGTCCGAGGTCTCTCCGGAGCGCATCCGCTTCTGGGGCGACGGGGATGAGCACGTGCTGGCCCCGGTCGTGGCCGCCAACATCTCGGTCGTCCCCCTGCCCAGAGAGCAGGAGATGGAGGAGGGGCCTTTTGAGCCCCTGTCGGCCCTGAGGCCCGGGGAGAAAGGCGCTGTCGTCCGCATCTCCAGGGCCTGCCGGGGCCTGGAGCGCCGCCGCCTGCTGGACCTGGGCATCCTGCCCGGCACGGTGATCGAGGCGGAGATGAGGAGCCCCGGAGGAGACCCGACCGCCTACCGCATCCGGGGGGCGCTGTTCGCCCTGCGCGAGGAGCAGGCCAATCATATCTACATCGCACGACAGTAAAGGCTCCCCCCACCCGCCCCCGTTCCCCCTCCCTCCCCCACGTGTGGGGGGAGGGAGGGGGTTATAAGGGCCTTTCCCCCAGGCTTGGGGGAGGAAGGGGGGTGTCACTCAGCACTTAAAATAGAGGTGGCTTTATGCCCACAGAAACAGCCCACGTTCCTTGTGAGACCTGCCCGGCCCACCACACCGCCAACCTGATCCGGCTCGGCGTCAACATGGAGAACTGGGATTACGTGGTGGCCCTGGCGGGCAACCCCAACACCGGCAAGAGCACGGTGTTCAACAGCCTCACCGGGCTGCGCCAGCACACGGGCAACTGGCCGGGCAAGACGGTCACGCGGGCCGAAGGCGGGTTTCTGTACGGGGGAAAACGCTACAAGCTGGTCGATCTGCCCGGCACCTATTCCCTCCTGTCGGTCAGCGTGGATGAGGAGATCGCCCGCGACTTCCTCCTGTTCGGGCGGCCCGACGTGACGGTCATCGTGGCGGACGCCACCCGCCTGGAGCGCAACCTGAACCTGGTCCTGCAGGTGCTGGAGATCACCGACCGGGCCGTGGTCTGCCTCAACCTGATGGACGAGGCCAGGCGACACCAGTTCATCGTGGACGACCGCCGCCTGGCCCGCGACCTGGGGGTCCCCGTGGCGCCCACGGCAGCCCGCCAGGGTGAGGGCATCCCCCTGTTGATTCAGACCATCAGCGAGGTGGCGACAGGGCAGGTCGCCTGCAAGCCCCGCCGCATCCAGAGCGAGCCCACCGCCCTCAAGCGGGCCATCGGCCAGCTCGCAGCGAAGATCGAGGCGGCCTTTCCCGGCCTCCCGAACGCCCGCTGGGTGGCCCTGCGCCTGCTGGAGGGGGACGCGCGGATGATCGAAGCGGTCCGCACGGGGGAACTCAGGGACCTGAGCCAGGGCCGGCCAGCCGATCAGCCTATATTCACATCGGAGGTAGCCTCATGACCTCAAAGCCCTCTCCTGACGAAATCCTCTCCTCCGCGGCCACCCTGCGCTGGGAGGTCGGCGCCAACCTGCACGACGCCGTGATGGAGGCCATCTACACGGACGCCTCCCAGATCGCGGACCGGGCCGTGGCGCGGAGCGGCCAGCGCCCCCGCTTTGACCTGGACCGCGCCATCGACCGTCTGGTCACCAGCCGCTGGACGGGATTCCCCATCATGATTCTGATGTTGACCGTCGTGTTCTGGCTGACGATCGCCGGGGCCAACGTGCCTTCGGGCATGATCGCCAATCTGCTGGTGGACACCTTTCATCCTGCCCTGAAGGGGCTGGCCGCCAGCGTCGGGATGCCCTGGTGGCTGGACGGCCTGCTCATCGACGGCATGTACCTGGCTATGGCCTGGGTGATGGCCGTCATGCTCCCGCCCATGGCGATCTTCTTCCCCATGTTCACCCTGCTGGAGGACTTCGGCTACCTGCCCCGCGTGGCCTTCAACCTGGACAAACTGTTCAAGAAGGCCGGCGCGCACGGCAAGCAGGCCCTCACCATGAGCATGGGCTACGGCTGCAACGCGGCCGGCATCGTGGCGACGCGCGTGATCGACAGCCCCCGCGAGCGCCTGATCGCCATCATCACCAACAACTTCGCGATATGCAACGGACGCTGGCCCACCCAGATCCTGATCGCCACCATCTTCATCGGGGCGCTGGCCTCCCCCCATCTGGCGGGGCTGGTCTCCGCAGGCGCGGTGGTGGGGGTCGTCCTCCTGGGCGTGATCCTCACCTTCGTCGTCTCGTGGGGGCTCTCCCACACCCTGCTCAGGGGGGAGGCCTCCGCGTTCAGCATGGAGCTCCCCCCCTACCGGCCGCCCCGCATCCTGCGGACGATCTACACGTCCCTCATCGACCGGACGCTCTACGTGCTCTGGCGCGCCGTGGTCTTCGCCGTCCCCGCCGGTGCGGTGATCTGGCTGGTCTCCAACATCCACGTCGGCGGCGTCAGCCTGGCCGAGCACACGATAAACTGGCTCAACCCCTTCGGGCTGCTGCTCGGCCTGAACGGGGTGATCCTGCTGGCCTACATCATCGCCATCCCCGCCAACGAGATCGTCATCCCGACCGTGCTGATGCTGACCGTGCTGAGCGCCAGGCTGGCCGGGATCGGCGCAGGCGCGGGCGTGATGTTCGAGTTTGACTCCGAGGCAGCCACGGCGGAGGTCCTCAAGACCGGCGGCTGGACCCTGCTCACGGGCATCAACCTGATGCTCTTCAGCCTGATCCACAACCCCTGCTCCACCACCATTTATACGATATGGAAGGAGACTCTGAGCGTCAAATGGACGACGGTCGCCTCGCTCCTGCCCCTGATCATGGGGTTCGTGGCCTGCTTCCTGGTGGCGCAGGTCTGGCGTCTGATAGCGGGCGGATGAGGGGGGCCGAGCCGTGATCTTCTCGCAGCCTCTCCCCCGAATCGCGAGCCTGGTCTCGCAACACGACTTCGTCCTGGACGCCCCTGCGTCCGAGCCGTCCGCCGGCCTGCCTCTAAGTAACGGCGACCTCAGCGCGTCCCTCTATGGGGGCCCCGGCCTTCTCGCCCTCAGCGTTCGCAAAGGGGACGCGCACGTCGGGGAGATCGGCCTTCGTATACCGCGTCTAGATTCAGGCCCTCACCCTCCCCCAAACCCCCTCCCTCTCCCGTATACGGGAGAGGGAGGGGGCACCAAAGGTCTTTCGCAAGTGATGGGGGTGGGTGAGGGCCTGACCCCTTTCCCGGTTCTCCTTCACCTCTACGACGCCACCGCCCACGTCGCTCTCCCGGACGGGACCGAGATCGATGCCTTCGTCGCCGCGACGCGCGGCCTGATCGTCCTTCGCGTCCGCTCACAGAGAACCGTTCCCTTTCCGGCAGCGCTCGAACTCTGTCCGAAGTACGAAGTGCGAAGTGCGAATGACGAGGAGAGTATTCGACATTCGACATTCGACATTCGACATTCGACATTCGAATGCGATGGGCCGTTCCGCTACCTCCGGCAGGACCTCTCCGCCAGCCTCTCCGCCGTCCTGTGCGGATTCGTCTACGGCGCGCGATCCCACACCGCCGTCCGAGAAGACGCCATCCTGGCGACCTTTGACGTGCCACCTTCCGGCGAATGCCTGATCCTTGCCGGCGTCGCCACATCGCAGGACGGCCCCGACCCCACCCGCAGCGCCCGCGCCGAGGTGGAGCGCGCCCTCCCCCACGGCTACCTCCTCCTTCAGCGCGAGCACGCCGTCTGGTGGGAGCGGTTCTGGGAGAAATACGAGGCCGAGGACTCAGAGACGACCGACTATCGCGATATTTACTGCTCCAGAGTCACGTGTCAGGAAAAGAGACCCAACCCCCTACCCCCCTTCCCCAAAGGGGAAGGGGGAACAACCTGTTTCCCCGCACGAAAGGATTTACCGTGCAGATCAAACAGATAACTCCCCCCGAGGCGAAAGCTGCCCTCGACGCGGACCCCAGCGCCGTCTACCTGGACGTGCGGACCGAGATGGAGTTTGCCATGGGCCATCCCACCGGCGCGATCAACGTCCCGATAGCGTCCCCCGACTCCGCCACCGGCGGTATGCGGCTGAACCCCGATTTCCTCGCGGTGGCACAGAAGGTCCTGCCTAAGGACAGGCCGATCTTCTGCGGCTGCCAGGTCGGCCAGCGGTCTCAGATGGCCGCCCAGGTCCTCGTCCAGGCGGGCTACACGAACGTGGCGAACGTCCAGGGCGGGTTCGGCGGCGCGCGAGACACGACCGGCTGGAAGGCCGCCGGCCTCCCCGTGTCCAGCGAGGCGGGCGACGACGTCTCCTACGCGGGCCTCAGGAAGAAGGCCGGGCTTTAACCGCTCCGCTTCAGCTTCCCCGTCCGCTTGGCGTGCATCTCCGCCCGGTGAAAGACCCATAGGCCAATCGGGACCAGGGCGGCCCCGGTGATCATCAAAACCACCAGATCGCCCTGGACGTCCGCCAGCGTGGCCCCCTTCAGCAGCGCCGCCCGGATGGACCGGAGGGCGTAGGTCCCCGGCGAGACCGTCGAGAGCGGCTGAAGCCAGCCCGGCAGCACGCTCACCTCGTAATAGATCCCCGACACCAGCGCCACGAACGACCCCAGGATGTCCGTGGCCTGCGCCCCCTTCTCCGGCGCGACCAGCGGGAACGTGGCCGCCATCAGCCCCAGGCCCAGGAACGAGAACCCGCCCACCACGAGCACCAGCCCTGCCAGGCCCAGGTTGGCGACCTCGAACCGCAGGTAGAAGAACAGGATGGCGAGCACCAGCACCAGAAATGCCCGCAGGATGCCGTAGAGGATCGCGTACAGACACTGCCCCACTAAGTAGGTCAGCCGGTAGATGGGCGCCATGAACGTGTACTCGATGGTCCCCTCCCAACGCTCCCACGCCACCGCGTCCGCGGTCTCGAAGAACAGCAGCCGCAGGAAGTTCCAGAACACCGCCCCCACGATCAGGAACAGGATGTAGTGCTGGACCTTCGCCGGGTCGTCCCCCCCCATGAACTTTCCGATCATCCCGATCGTCAGCACGTGGACGACGTTCCAGATCACGAACACGGCCTCCATGTGGGCGTAGCGCTTCGCCAGGTTGAAGTTCCGCTCCACGAAGGCCATGGAGGCCTTCATCTCGTGAATAAGGGAATTCATACGCCTATTTCTCCTCGTCTAATTCCACCAGCTCCTTGCCCGTCAGCTCGATGAAGATGTCCTCCAGAGACGCGCCGTCCCGCCCCACGTGACCCCGCAGATCCGCCAGCGTCCCCTCCACGATGAACCGGCCCCGATGGATGATGGCGATCCGGTCGCAGATCCGCTCCGCCTCGTCCATGTCGTGCGTCGTCAGCAGCACCGTCGTGTCGTGCCGCTCCCGCACCCGGAGCGTGTGGTCCTGCACCTGCCGCTTGGAGACCGGGTCCAGCCCCGTCGTCGGCTCGTCCATCAGCAGCAGCGCAGGCGACGTGAACAGCGCCCGCGCAATCGCCACCTTCTGCTGCATCCCGCGGGAGAGCGCCTCCACCGGCTGCTCCATCTTCTCCCGCGAGAACCCCATCTCCTCTAAGATCGACGCCGTCCGCTCGCGGGCCTCCCCCCTCGGCACGCCGTAGAGCCGGGCCGCGTAGCTCAGGTTCTCCCACGCCGACAGCTTCTTGAAGAACGCCGCGTCCACCGACACGCGATTGATCGTCCGGCGCACGGCCAGCGAGTCCGCCACCACGTCCCGCCCGAAGACCTCGATCTCTCCGGCGTCCGGCAGGATCAGCGTCGAAAGCATCCGGATCAGCGTCGACTTCCCGGACCCGTTCGGCCCCAGAATCCCGAAGATCTCCCCCTTCGGAATCGTGAAACTCAGCCGGTCCACGGCGGTGATCCGCCTCCGCGCCCGCCGCCCGAACAGCCCCGGCCATCCCGGGGCCCTGCCGTCCCCCCCCCGCTCCTCGAAGTACTTCGTCACGCCCCGGCACATCACCGCCGGGGCCCTCTGTCTATCCTTCACTGCCTCGCTTTCTTCCATCCGTTTCGCTCTCTCCGCGTCCTCTGCGTCTCTGCGGTAGGTTTGATTTTTTATGTTGACATCCGCCTTCTCTCGTGCATTATTTCCCTCCCCCAACTCAACGACAAAGGTTGACTTCTCCCACCGTCGGAGATGGCTTTGGCCAGATGGGGATTCTGGATCATGTTCTTCACTGCCAGACTCTCTGCGCAGATCGTTTGGTTCTCGCGAATCAGGCGCGTGGAGAGCTTGTGCAGGAAGTCGTTGCGGCGATCTGCAATGCGGGCGTGAATGCGGGCTACTTTGAAACGGGCTTTCTGCCGGTTCCTGGACCCCTTCTTCTTCCTGGCAAGGCGACGCTGGGCCTTAGTCAATCGCTTCTCGTCCTTCTGAAAGAAGCGAGGGTTGCCAAACTTCGATCCATCGCTGGTCGCCACCGTGTCCAGGAGGCCCAGATCGACACCAATTACCTCCCTGGATATGGGGAGGCGCTTGATCCTCTCCTCTACCAGGAAAGACACGAAGTATCTCCCCGCCGAGTCTTTGGAGACGGTGACGGTGGACGGCGTACCCTTGAACTTCCTGGACCACCGAACGTTCAAAGGTTCTGACATTTTCGCCAGGGTCAACTGCCCGTCTTTCCAGGAGAAGGCAGTTGAGACATACGTGGCGGACTGACGATTGTGCTTGGGCTTGAACTTGGGGTATTCCGCCCTGCCCTCAAAGAAGTTCTGATAGGCCCGGTCCAGGTTGCGCAAGGTCTGCTGGAGGGGGACGCTGGAAACCTCGTTGAGAAAGGAGGTCTCAAGTTGCGCCTTCAACTTCGTCAACTCAGCAGACAGACCATGATATCCTATCTTGCGTTTCTCGTTCAACCAGGCATCTATACGAAGGCGCAATGCCCAATTCCAGACGTATCGGACGCAACCAAAGGTCCTGACAAGCGCCTCGGCCTGAACGGGTGTCGGGTAGAACCGATATTTGTAAGCACGCTTCTCCATGTTTACAAATATCGGCCATACGCTCTTAAAAGCCAACCCCAAAAGAGACACGCTTCATCCCACGAATAAATTCGTGGATTTTCGCGTGGGTTAGAGGCTATAAGGCATGAAGATCACCCGTGTCAAGTTTTTCATGGGTCGGGACCAACCCCGAAGGGATGAAACCGAAGTTTCATAGTAGCTCTATTGAAGGAGCCCCCATGCCCAATGTCTACTCACGCCTCGGCGTGCGCACGATCATCAACGCCGTCGGCCCGGCCACCCGGCTGAGCGGCTCGATCATGCCCCCGGAGGTCGCCGAGGCCATGAGAGAGGCCTCCCAGCACTGCGTGGACATCGCCGAGCTCCAGGCCCGCGCCGGACAGATCATCGCGGAGATCACCGGCGCCGAGTCCGGCTACGTCACCTCCGGCGCCGCCGCCGGGCTCCTCCTGGGCGCCGCCGCCTGCGTGACCGGCCTCGACCCCGGCAAGATGAACCGCCTCCCCGACACGGCGGGCATGAAGAACGAGGTCCTCATCGCGCGCAGCCAGCGCAACTTCTACGACCACGCCGTGCGCGCCGTCGGCATCAAGCTCGTGGAGGTGGGCATCGCGGACCGCTTCAGCGGCGCGGGCGTGCGCGACACCGAGGCCTGGGAGATCGCCGACGCCATCACACCTCACACCGCCGCCGTGTTCTACGTGGCCAACCCCCACTCCCTCCCCCCCCTCCCGCAGGTCGTGGAGGTCGCCCACGCCGCCGGCGTCCCGGTCCTCGTAGACGCCGCCGGACAGCTCCCCCCCGCCTCCAACCTGAAACGCTTTATCGCCGAGGACGCGGACCTGGTCTCCTTCAGCGGCGGCAAGACCATCCGCGGCCCCCAGTCCTCCGGCATCCTGTGCGGCCGGCGGGACCTGATCTCCGCCGCCGCCCTCCAGCACCTCGACCTGGACATCCTGTGGGAGCAGTGGAACCCGCCCCCCTCCCTGATCGACAAGCGCCGCCTCCCCGGCGCGCCCCAGCACGGCCTGGGCCGCCCCTGCAAGGTCGGCAAGGAGGAGATCGTCGGCCTGATCACGGCCCTCCGCCTCTTCGTCTCCGAGGACCCGGAGGCCCGCCGCAGGCGCTGGCTGGGCCTGATGGAGGCCCTCGTCGCCGCCGCGCAGGGCGTCCCCCACGCCGAGGTCTCCCTCGCCGCGGACCCGAGGCGCGCCGAGGTCCCCACCGTCCGGCTGAAGTTGAACGAGGAGGCCGCCGGGATGTCCGCCCTCGACCTCATCCGGCGTCTCCAGGACGGGGACCCCGGCATCCACGCCGGCCCCGGCCGGGTGAGCGAGGGGATCGTCACCTTCGGCCCCATGTGCCTGAAGGAGGGGGAGCCCGAGATCATCGGGAGACGCCTGAAGGAGTTGCTGAGATGACCCCCCCTGAGCGCATCGGGATTGCGATGGTGGGGTGCGGGCAGATCGCCGAGGCCCACCTGAAGGCCGTCGCGGCGGTGGAAGGCGCTGCCCTGACCTTCGCCGTGGACGCGGACGCGGGCCGGGCGCAGTCCGCCGCCGGACGCTACGGAGCGCCCCGCTGGTCCACTTCCTACGACGAGGCGCTGGCCGACCCCGCCGTGCACGCGGCGGTCCTCTGCCTCCCGCACGACCTCCACCGTCCGTTTGCAGTCCGTGCGGCAGAGGCGGGCAAACACGTCCTGGTCGAAAAGCCGATGGCCCTGTCCGAGGCCGAGGCGCAGGAGATGGCCGCCGCCGCCGAACGGGCCGGGGTGCGCCTGTCCGTCGGCCAGTCCACCCGCTGCGGCGCGGCGCACCGGAGGGCGAAGGCCCTCCTGAGCGAGGGCCGGATCGGGCGCGTGGTCAACGCCCTGCTCCAGCGGACCTTCTGGATCGAGCAGCTCTCCACGGACTGGCGTCGCCTCCAGACCGCCTGCGGCGGCCTCTACCTGCCCCTGTTCGGCAGCCACGACATCGACGCCATCCTCTATCTGCTGGAGGATACGCCATCCCGGGTCTGGGGCGCGGTGCGGGTGGCCAGCCCGGTCTCCGACGGGGAGAGCGACGGATTCATCGGCCTGGAGTTCCCCGACGGGAAGGTCGTCTCCATCGCCTTCGCCACGCGCTGCCGGCAGCGCCGGGAGGAGACCGTCCTGATCGGGACCGAAGGGACCCTCGTCCTGACCCGGCAGCGCCTGCTCCTGAACGAGGAGCCGCAGGACCTCTCCGGGGCCGAGGACCCCTTCACCCTGCAGATGCGGCTGTTCGTGGAGGCCCTGCGGGAGGGCCGGGAGCCCCCGGCCTCCGGGCGCGAGGTCGTGAAGGTCATGCGCGTCCTGGACCTGGTCCGAGAGGCGTCGGAGACCGGGCAGGCGATGCGTTTCTGAAGATACAAAGAGGAGGTCACTGCCATGCCCACCCATAAACCACAGGCGTTCAGCAACCGGCTGACGGAGGAGCAGCGGCGTCAGTGGGCCATCGACGGCTATCTCGTGCTGAAGGGCGTGCTGTCCCGGCCCGAGATCGACCGCCTCATCCGGGAGGTGGACCGGCTCCACCGAAGACACGTGACGCAGAACAAGGACGCGGACCCGAAGAAGGGCATCGACCGCCGGAACGTCATGGAGGACAGCGACGCCTTCGTGGGCCTGATCGACCACCCGGCCACCTTTGGCGTCATGCTCGACCTCATAGGACCCCACATCCAGCTCAGCATGTCCGAGGTCATCGTGCGCCCCCCCAACCCCGACTTCAAGGGCTACATCCACACCGACGGCGGGCAGGCCATGCGCCGCATCCGGGTGACCGAGACGAGCTGGCCCCTCCAGATCAAGATTCAGTACTTCCTGACAGACGTCAGAAAGCCCTACAGCGGCAACTTCACCCTCTTCCCCGGCAGCCACCTGCGGCCCTACCCCGAGGGCGAGACCCCCATCACTGCGGAGACGCCGGGGGCCGTGCAGCTCTGCGTGGAGGCCGGCGACGCCGCCGTCTTTCCCCACTCCCTCTGGCACGGCGTGGCCCCGAACCTCTCCCACCGCCCCCGGAAGACCCTGATCTACTGCTACAGCCAGATGTGCTTCCGGGCCTTCGACTTCGAGAAGCCCACGCCGGGGCTGCTGGAGCGGTGCACGCCTCGGCAGCGCCGGCTGTTGGGCGACCTGGGCTACGCCTGGAAGTCGGGGGCCTATTTCTACTCCCCGCAGGACCAGGTGGAGGTCATGAGCAACGGCGTCGCGAAGACGAACAAGAAGGCGGAGAAAAAAGCCGGTAAACGGTAAATGCGGCCCCCAGCCCTCCCCCAGGCCAAGCGGCAAAGCCCTTGTTTCCCCCTCCCCCCCCCACACGTGGGGGGAGGGAGGGGGTGGAAGGGGGGGCGCCTGCCGTCTCACCTTTGGAGGTACCCCATGACCCGACCCACCGAGGCGCAGCGCACGCAGTGGAAGGAGGAGGGCTATCTGGTCCTCGAAGACGCCATCGTGGGGGACGAGCTTTGCCGGCTCCAGGCCGCCTTCGACCGCTGCGCCGCAGAGGCGAAGTCCGGCTGGCTGGAGCGCGTGGAGGCGGGCGTCCAGTCCGCCATGTTCTTCGACATCCCCAATCCCCTTGAAAAGGACGAGGTCTTCGTGGACCTGGTCGATCATCCGAGCTGGTACGGGTTCCTCATGGACTTCAGCGGGGACGACCTGATCTTCCTCGCCCCCCAGGTGCGCACCGTCCCCCCCAGCCCGGTCAGCTACGTGGGCTGGCACCCGGACGTCCCCCACACCACCCCCCTGCACATGAAGGTCCAGATCTACCTGAACGACGTGGGCCCTGGAGAGGGTGGGTTCGCCTACGTGCCGGGGAGCCACCGGAAGGGGACAGGCCCCTTCCCGGCCGTCCGCCGGATCGACAGCATGCCCGGCCACAAGGTGTTCACCGGCAGGGCCGGCACGGCCATCCTGTTCAACTCCTACGGCATGCACACCGCCGTGGACAACCGGACCCCCGTGCCCCGCAAGTCGATCATCCTGATCTATGAGAAATGGAGCCGGGAGCGCTATAACTCCCAGAGGTTCACCGCCATCGCGCCCCTCTGCGCCACCCGCGCGCGGCGCAAGCTCTTCGGCCTGGAGGTCTGATGCCCCACCCGGATGCACATTCGTTGCGCATCGACGCCCACGTGCACGTGTTCGCCAGGGCGTCCGCCGAGTTCCCGCGCGAGACGTCCGACTGGCTCCCCCCCGACCGGGAGGAGCCCGTTGAGAAGCTCCTGAAGGAGATGGAGGCCCACCGGATCGACCGGGCCGTGCTCGTCCAGATCGGCGGGACGAGCCTCGAACACCACGCCTACCTGCTCCACTGCCTCAAAACCTATCCCCGCCGCTTCCTGGGCATCGGCCTCATCCCGCCCGACATCCCCTCCGCGGCGGACCACATGGACCGGCTGACGGACGGGACCGGCGTCATCGGCTTCCGCCTCTCCTCGCTCGGCGGCCCCAGGGACCCCCTCGACCGGATCGACATCCGGACGTTCAGGACCTATCCCATCTGGAAACGGGCGGCGGAGAGGGACTGCGTGCTCTGGCTCTACCCCAGGGCGGGCGAGGCGCACCTCGTCCCGTTTCTCCTGGAGGCGTTCCCCCAGGTCCGCGTGGTCTTCAACCACCTCTTCATCTGTCCGGGGAAGGGGAAATTCTCTATAGACGCGAAGGGCCGGCCCCGCGTCGACACACCCGTTCCCCCCATGACCCGCTACGCGACGATGCGGTTGAACCAGTACGAGAACGTGACCGGCCACCTCTCCGGCCACTACGCCTTCAGCAAAGAACCCTGGCCCTATCGCGACCTGGCCGGCTGGCACAGCCAGCTCCTCAGGGCCTTCGGCGCGAACCGCCTGATGTGGGCCACGGACTTCCCCTGGATCGCGGAGGACCCCGGCTACGGCCCGCTCACGCGCCTCCTGGACGAACTCCTGCCGGACCTGACGGACCGGGAGCGGGCGGACATCATGGGTAGCACGGCGCAGCGGTTCCTCCGTTTTCCATCACAATCTTGAGCGGTTATGATCCTCGTCCTCATTCTGGTCTGCCTGATGACCTCCTCAACCCCATCTCACGCCCAGCCTCCGGGCCGGCACGCCCTCCCCTACAACCACGCCGCTCACGACCGGCCCCCGACAAAGGAGGACCTGTCCATCCCCAAAGACGAAGACGGGGCATTTCTGGACGGCGTCCTCAGGACGATCTTCCCGGAGGGGACGCAGGGCCTCACCGACGAGCAGAAGGGCATCGAGATCCTCCGCTACGCCTCCAGCGCCCTGCTCCTGAAGAACAACGGCGGGTCTGCGACGAAGATCATCCGGGACGGCTACGCGATCTGCGGCGGGATGTCCCACGTGTTCCGAATCCTCTGTCGGAAAGCCGGCATCCCCTCCCGCTACGTCGGCGCGTTCTACCTCAGGCCGATCATGGGCAGCCACGCCATCAGCGAGGTCTTTTGCGGGGGCAAATGGCGACTCCTCGACCCCACCTTCGGGATCTTCTTCTACTCCGGCGATCCCTACGACGGCAAGGGGGCCATCGCCTCCTTTCACGACCTGATCGCCGACCCCGCCGGCTGGACGCCCATGAAGGTCGTCTCCCGGCCCTG